>ERZ791925.792-NODE-792-length-18760-cov-2.699064_pt1 | contig 18760 bp, 16 predicted proteins | sample MGYA00510132_ERZ791925 | MGnify/ENA primary metagenome ERZ791925 (study PRJEB30046, sample SAMN00792075) | human gut metagenome | study: EMG produced TPA metagenomics assembly of the A metagenome-wide association study of gut microbiota in type 2...
TGGTATGACAGATACTATGGGACGTATGCATTCAGATGCACAGTTCGCAGGTTCATCTTCAGTTCCTGCCCATGTAGAAATGATGGGTCTTATCGGTATGGGTAACAACCCAATGGTTGGTGCTACAGTTGCTGTTGCTGTTTCTGTACAGCAGGCTGCTGATGAAGGTAAGTTCTAATAAAAGCTAGCATTTATGCTGTTTAGAGAGCTTTTAGAGAAATCTAAAGGCTCTCTTTTTGATATTCATTGTGGGATGTGGACATCGATAAATGATTAAATGTCCACATTTTTTTATTAAATAAAAGGCTTGTCTTGCTAATGAAAATGTAGTATATTAACAATAGTTTCTTGAACGACAACTAAATATTTTAGCGTGATAAGCAGCTTATAATGGAATGTGTGCTGCTTTTATCAGATGAATGGAGGAATTGTTATGAAGAGTATATATTTGCTCAAAGAAGATTTTAAGAATTTTCCAATAGGAGAGTTTCCATATGATAAGAATCATTCGGCAATGGGAGAGTATCATTTTGTGCAATATCCAGGGTATTATGGAAAATGGTATGACCCTGTGTGCAATTACAGATATAATGGTCAGGGTGCTTCGTGGGTTATTACGGAGTATTGTGGGAAGCATTATATGGAGCAGATGAGACTTCATAATACAGAGCCGCATAGAACTTTCCCAACTCTTGAGACTGGAGACCGCTTTTGGGAGAATTATGATATAGAAGCAAGTGTCAGAATGTTTAATACTAAGTGGGGAAATGCCGGTATTGGTTTCTGTGCACAGAATTCTCTTAATATGCTTGTATTTATGTTTGAAGGTAAACAGGTAAAGCTTGTTTACCGCCATAAAGAAAATGTTGAGGAACTTGAAAGTAAAGCATTTGATTATAATAGTGACGATACATATATATTAAATGTAAGTGTTAACGGCAGTCATGTTGAGTGCTATGTTAATGGCACTAAATATATAGATATTGATACAGTTTATGCTGTACAGGGGGGAAAGGCAGCAATTACGGCTACTATACCAGCGGCATTTGGCTACATTAATGTCAATGTAGATGAAAAGACAGATGAAAGAATTAAAGCTAAGAGGGAAGAATACAGTAATAAATGCACAGAAGCACAGAGCAGATATCCAAAGATGAAGCTTGTTAAGAAGATAGACCTTAAAGGCTGTGGAACAGGAAGACAGGTGCGTTTTGGACACCTGCTTGGTAATGGAGAGTATCAGATGGTGCTTGCCCAGTGTCAGAAAAGAGTCAACAGAGATGCATATGGAACTATAAGCTGTCTTACAGCTATGGATTTGGATGGTAATATATTATGGCAGTATGGTGAACCTACAGATAATATGGAGATAGGAAATATATCTGCTGATATGCCAATGCAGATATATGATATTGATGGTGATGGATACGATGAGGTTATAACTGCCAAGAATTTCGAGGTGCTTATACTTGACGGAAAGACAGGAAATGTTAAGAAAAGAGCAAAGACACCATTATCAACAATGGAAGAAGATGGCACAATTATAGGTGTTCCTGATGGAGAATATGCATTTGACAGAATTAACCCTGATGGAATGAGGATATGCAATTTCAGAGGACTTGACAAGCCAAGGGATATTCTTATTAAGGACAGATATTGCAGGGTATATGCGTTAAATGATGACCTTGAAGTTATGTGGCATTTTCAGAGTGATAAGAATACAGGACATTTTCCATTTGCAATTGACATGAATGGTGATGGCTATGATGAACTGCTGGTTGGATATAATATGCTTGATTGTAATGGAAAGAAAATGTGGACTATGCCGTTTAAGGTAGACCATATTGATGAAATTGTACCAGGAAGATTTGAAACAGGCCCTAATAAAGGGAAAAAATTCTTTGCGTGTGTTGCAGGTACACAAGGTTTTATTCTTTGTGACTTTGAAGGTAATATTTTAAAACAGGACGGAATTGGACACGCACAGAGAGTGAGTCTTGCTAATTACTGTCCAGATAAAGAAGGATATGAGATGGCTGTAGTTAATTTCTGGGGACATCAGGGCATTATATATTTCTACGACAGTGAAGGCAATGATATGTGGGAAATGGAGAATGAGCTTAATGGTAATCTTCTTACACCGGTTAACTGGACAGGTGATGGACAGGATTTCATACTTCTTAATGCAGATGTTAAGAGAGGTGGAATGATAGATGGTAATGGAATACAGGTTGTAAAGTTCCCTGATGACGGACACCCAACTCTTTGCACGGAGGCGGTTAATCTTTTAGGTGATGCAAGAGATGAAATTGTAACGTGGGATTATAATTATATGTATATATACACGCAGGATGATGAGCCGATGGAAAATGCTTACAAGCCATATAAGTATCCGGACTACAATGCTTCCAATTACAGAGGTGAGTATTCATATAGGGAATTATTCTGGTAGAAAGATGATAAATAAACAAGATATCATATATTGATTATAATAGTTGATAGAATATTAACGATGTAAGGGTTAAAAGGAATTTTAACCCTTATTGTGGTGTTTGGATTGCTACATTGCTATGCAATCCGAACAATCCGCTGACACCCCAGACTTCAATAAAAACCGTATTCTACGACTTTTTATTCTGGAATATTGCATATATTTAATAATATGTTATAATACTAAAAGAATATATAATTATTTAATATTGGGGAGGTCGATATAAGTGCTTGCAACAAAGATTGTGAGTGAGGATGGTATAAGTTATAATCTTACACCACTGGGATATGTAGTGCTGATAGCAGTAGTCATTGTTATGCTGGCTGTTGGTTTTATAGTGAAGGATAAGAAGACACACAGCGTAAAGAGGCTTGTGACATCAGCTATGGCTATTGCACTCGCTACACTAACTTCGTTTATTACTATATTTAAGATGCCTATGGGAGGTTCAGTAACACTTTTTAGTATGCTGTTTATCGTGCTTATAGGATACTGGTATGGAATAAGTGCAGGTATGACAGCTTCAATAGCGTATGGAGTATTACAGCTTATTGTTAATCCATATATTATCAGTCTGCCACAGATGTTTCTTGACTATATCTTTGCATTTGGTGCATTAGGATTATCAGGAATATTTGCTAATTCCAGGAATGGGTTGGTTAAAGGTTATATAGCAGGAATTGCTGGAAGATTCTTCTTCTCATTCTTATCAGGCTGGATATTTTTTGCGGTGTATACACCGGAATTCTTTAATAGTGCTGTATTATATTCGTTAGCATATAATGCGGCATACATAGGTGCAGAAGGAATTATTACAATAATAGTAATTATGCTTCCACCGGTAAAGAAAGCTATTTTATATGTTAAACAGACAGGCAATGAATAGCTTTTTTTATAGTAATGGTATGTTTGTATTAAGGAGATGTTGTAACCATGAATAATGAACTTACTCCAAGTGATATTAAGAAAATGGAAGATGAGATTGAATACAGGGTTCATGTTGTGAGAAAAAAAGCTCTTGGTGATGTTAAAGAAGCAAGGGCACAGGGCGATTTAAGTGAGAATTTTGAGTATTATGCCGCCAAGAAGTTCAAAAATCAGAATGAGAGCAGAATAAGATATCTTCAGCGAATGATTAAGACAGCAACGGTAATATCAGAAGAGTCGGCAGATGATGAGGCTGGTGTTAATAATACAGTTGAAGTTAAATATGAGGACGATGGTTCTACAGAGAAGATTAAACTTGTGACAACGGTAAGAGGTGACTCTCTTGAAGGACTTATAAGTATTGAATCGCCTCTTGGCAAGGCAATACTTGGACACAAGGCTGGAGATAGGGTAGAAGTTGTCGTCAATAGTAATATAAGCTATTGGATTGAGATTTTATCTATTGAGAACACAGATGATTCAGGGGATAAGATTATGAGCTTCTAAGAAAGGTGGATAATCATTAGCAGAACAGATATACATTTAAGTGAAGCACAGAATAGAGCAATACATTTTAAAGATGGACCTGCACTTGTTATTGCAGGTCCAGGTTCTGGAAAGACCACAGTTATAGTTAACAGAGTATATAACCTTATTATTAAGCATAGTATCAAGCCGTCATCAATACTGGTTATAACTTTTACCAAAGCGGCGGCGGTGTCTATGAAAGAAAGGTTTATGTCTTTAGAAGGAAGTCTTAATGTACCAGTTACATTTGGTACATTTCATGCGGTATTTTTTACGATACTGCGTCACGCATATAATTATTCAGTTAATTCCATTATTACGAGAGATTTACAATATAATTTTATCAGGGACAAGCTTATAAGCTTTGAACTTGAATATTCAGATGAAAATGAAACGGTAAACAGCATTTTATCGCAGATAAGCAAGGTAAAGAATGAGTGTCTTAATATAGATGAGTATATCAGTACAGCCTGTCCCGACGAAACATTCAGGATAATATATAAAGAATATGGGAAAATGCTTATATCAAGAAGGCTTATAGATTATGATGATATGGTAGTTCTGTGCAATGAGCTTCTTACACAGAGGGCTGATTATAAAGCTGCGTGGCAGGATAAATACAAGTATATTCTTATTGATGAATTTCAGGATATTAATAAAATGCAGTTTGACACAATTAAATTGATTGCAGGGGATAGTGCGAATATATTTGCTGTTGGAGATGATGATCAGAGTATATATGGATTTAGAGGCTCTAAGCCTGATATTATGCTTGCATTTAAAGATTATTATAGTAATGCAGAAATAATAAATCTGAATGTCAATTACAGGTGTACTGATAATATTGTTAAAGCAGCACGAAGCCTTATTGGTAATAATTCTCTACGCTATTACAAAAATATCAAATCAGCAGGTATGGTAGGAGAATGTATACAGGTACAGGAAGCGAAAGATATACATAGTCTTAAGGAAATGTTTTCGGATAATATAAAGAAGCTGATAGAAGATGGCATTGAACCATCAGATATTGCTGTTATATCAAGAACCAACAGTATTAATGGTATATATTATTCCAGACTTATTGATGATGGAATTCCCTGCATTTCGGAGAAGAAACAGGAGAATATATATGATTACTGGGCTGTTAAGGATATGCTTGCATATATTAAGGTGTCGAAGGGAAACTGTAAAAGAGAGGATATCTTAAGGATTGTCAATAAACCATTAAGATATATAAAAAGGACATTTATAAAAGAACCTTTTAGTTATGAACAGCTAAGAGCTTCTTATGATAATAATGCTGAAATGATAAATATAATCAATGACTGGCAGTTTGATATGAATATAATTAAAAATATGTCGCCATATGCGGCAGTTAATTATATAATTAAGGGTATTGGTTATGAAGAATATTATAAGGAATATATATTAACGCATAGGATTAACAGGACAGAAGCTTACGATAAGATTGAAGAATTCAAAGAAATGGCAAAGCAGTTTGACACAATAGATAACTGGCTGGAATATATTAATAACAATAATATAAGTATGAATAATTCTAAAAATACAGTATTAGTTGAGAATATAAAGGCTTCTAAAAATTCTTATCCGCAAGATAACGATAATGCAGTACATTTTCATACAATGCATAGTTGTAAAGGACTTGAGTACAAAGTGGTATTTATTATGGACGTGGTTGAGGGGATAATTCCTTATAATAAAGCTGTGCTTGATTATGAGATAGAAGAGGAGAGAAGGCTTATGTATGTCGCGATGACAAGGGCAAAAGAAAAGTTGTATCTGTTATATGCTAAAAGCAGATATAACAAGGATACAACCATTTCAAGATTTGTTACTGAGATAGATGACCATTATGTTGATTATTCGTTCTCAGAGTCTTCCTGTTCGTAGAGTTCTTCATATTCCATAGCATCAAGTTCTTCGTCAAATGCATCTGATACGATTTCATATTCTTCATCAGAGTCGATATTTTCAAGAACTGGCTCGTTGTTGCTGTCAAGAGAAAATCTGTATAAGTATACTTCACTTTCTTCTTCATCAATATCTGCTATAGGTAAAAGTGCAATATAGTTCTTATCTCCTGCTGGGAAAGTACGGATTATTGCACACTCTAACTCAGTGCCATCATCTAATGATAGTGTTACTGTTGAATATTCAGAGTTGTTATTAAAATCTTTATTATCTGACATAAGTGCCTCCATTAAATATAGTCATTAACATACAATAAGAACTTTACCATATAAGTAGTATAAAAAGCAAACATTATAAAAGAAAAATTAAGAAGACACACGATAAAAAGTTAAGAAAAATAATAAAAAACTATAAAAAAACATAAAATCAGGGGTTGTCAATTTATAAAAAAAGGTGTATATTACATATAAATTAATAAATTAAGTCAAAGGGGACAATTCAGGCATACAAAGCTCGGGTTGTCTCTTTTTTGATGTTAAGAAAGCAATGCCACAGATTAATGGAGGACAACTATGGACAAAATTGATAAGAAATTAATTACATTACTTCAGAATAATGCGAGAATGCCACTTAAGGCATTGGCTGAAAATGTGTTTTTATCATCACCAGCAGTTTCAGCAAGAATAGAAAGACTTGAGAAAGAAGAAATAATAGAAGGCTATGAGGTTAAGATTAACCAGATTAAATTAGGTTATCATATAACAGCATTTATTAATCTTGAAGTTGCACCTGTACAGAAGCCGGAGTTCTATCCATTTATCAAAACTTGCCCTAATGTAGTTGAATGTAACTGCGTTACAGGTAATTATTCAATGCTTCTTAAGGTTGTATTTCCGAGTACAATGGAGCTTGATACATTTATCGGACAGTTACAGAAGTTCGGAAGGACAAGTACACAGATAGTATTTTCAACTCCTGTTGCACCAAGAGGAATTGATGTTAATCAGGAGCTTCCGGGAGAAGAACCACAGGCATAAGTATAATAAAATTTGGTAAAATTTTATGTGAGAAAGCCGCAGGTGTTATTGATACATCTGTGGTTTTTTGGTACTATATTAATATGTGAAATGAGGTAAGGCACAGAATATATAATTTAAAGAAAAGGCGGGGTAATTAAATGCAGATAACAGACATATTAGATAATGTTTCAAAGGTTATAGTTGGTAAAGAGGAAGTTACAAAAAAAGTAATTACAAGCATACTTGCAGGTGGACATATTCTTTTGGAAGATGTTCCAGGTATGGGTAAGACGATGCTTGCCAAGACATTAGCAAAAAGTATTGACTGTGATTTTGGAAGAGTGCAGTTCACACCGGATCTGCTTCCATCAGATATAACAGGAATACATATATATAACCAGAAGAGTGAAGATTTTGTATTAAAGAAAGGACCTGTATTTGCGAATATAATTCTTGCTGATGAAATTAACAGAGCTACACCAAGAACACAGTCAGCATTGCTTGAGTGTATGGAAGAACATCAGGTTACTATAGATGGCGATACATTACAGTTAGATGAACCATTTATTGTAATAGCCACAGAAAATCCAATAGAAACAGCAGGAACATATCCGCTTCCAGAAGCACAGCTTGACAGATTTCTTATGAAGCTTGAAATGGGATATCCGGATAAGGAAGAGGAGATTACAATACTTAACCGTTTTCTTAAGGATAATCCAATAGAAGATATTTCTAATGTATGTTCTAAAGAAGATATTAAAGCTATGAAGAATGAGGTTAAGAATATATATATTCATCCTTCACTTATAGAATATATTGTAAAACTTGCAGAAGTTACACGTAATATGGGAAGTGTTGCAATAGGAATAAGCCCAAGAGGTTCAATAGCTATGGTTAATGCAGCAAGAGCATATGCTTATGTTAATGGACGTAATTATGTTGTTCCATCAGATATTAAAGAGCTTGCTTTATGTGTATGGGGACACAGACTTGTATTTAATACAGGAATAGTTGTTAAGGAGAACAGGGAACAGGCAATAAATGAGGCATTATCACAGGTAGAGGTGCCTACTGAAGAATGGAGCAATAGATGAATATAATATTAATGCTTATAGGTGTTGTTATTGTATACAACATATTGAGGGTTGCCTACAGGGATAATTGGAGCAGGAATTTATCGGTTGATGTTACATTTTCCAGCAATACAGCTACAAAAGGTGATACTATCAAGATGGTGGAGACAGTAACTAATGCTAAGAGAATGCCACTGCCTTGTGTTAATATTAAATTCAGCATAGACAAGAATCTGGTGTTTGGGCAGGAGGATAATAATTCCAGAATTACAGATAAGACTTACCGCAACGATGTATTTTCACTTCTTTCTAACCAGAGGGTAACACGAAAGATAGATGTATTGTGTGCCAGAAGGGGTGTATATAGATTAGAAGCCATTGAAACTGTATTTGCAGGTGCTTTTATGAACGATATTATGATTAATAATAAAAATGTTAATCATATGATTACAGTATATCCCAAGCCGGAAAATGTTAATAATCTTTTACAGGTCAATAACAGTATTTTAGGTGAGCTTGAAAGAAGAAAATATCTGTTAGAGGATAAGTTCGTATTTGCAGGAATAAGAGATTACCAGTCTTATGACAGCATAAGGGACGTCAATTGGAATGCCTGTGCAAGAACGGGAAAGCTTATGGTTAATCAGTATAATGAAACAGTGAGCCGCAATGTATGTATCTTGCTTAATCTTGAAAGCGAGGGCGTTCTTATGCAGGAAGATGTTATTGAACAGGCAATATCAATAGCGGCAGGCCTGGCACAGCTTCTTATAGGAAAGGGTATCAATGTATCTGTAACATCTAATGGCTGTGATATTGATACTAAGGAGCAGACAGTGATAGAGGCTGGAAGCGGACTGTCACATTTTGGACGTATCAACACGGCATTTGCAAGAATAGATCTGAAGCTTCCTATGCAGGAATTCAGCATTATTCTTGATAATATGCAGGAATACAATAATAAGAACCAAAGGCAGGATTCGGTGTATGTTCTTATATCAGCTAACAAGCACGGAAAATTAAAGCTTTCAGCAGAAAGACTTATGTCTAAACAACAGAATAAAATATGGATTGTTCCGTGTGTTGTATCAGGCAATGGAAGCCTGTATCTGGAAAAGCTTGATTAGAATGTATAAGCAGTGTGGGAATGGAGAGTAAGATGCAGATAAGACATCTAAGAAATAGTAAAATCATAACGGAAATACTTATATTGTGTGTTGCGTACATATCAATGGCGGCGGGAGTGTATATAGGAATTGCCGGTAATGACACATCTAAGGCATATTATAGCCTTATTGTAATAATTCCAGCTATAGTTACATATTTTTCAAGAAAATATATTAAAAGTTATCCATTATTTATGATGATTAATCTTGTGTTCGTTGTTATAGCGGCATTGCTTGCGGACACAGATCTGGAGTTTGCAGGTTATGTGATATGCGCAGCGGCAATATCTGGACACTCAATAAGGTTAAAGAATCTATATGTAAACAAGAAGCAATATGAGCGGGTTCAGGAAAATATATATGATGAAACTGGTAAGAGCAAGGATGATATGCTGATTGCTGTTAATGCGAGTGAGAAGCTTCATATAGCATATGGAATATTTATGATAGGCTTTTATATATTAGGAGGTATTGAAGGTAATTCTGTGCTTATGGAAATACAGGCATTTTTATTTGTTATGTTTGTATTATGCCAGTTCGTATATAATCAGGTAAGCAGGCTGTATGAGGTGTTCGTATTTAATGAAGGTAAATCAGAATTCCCGGCCAGAAGAATTATGGGAATTAATGTGCTTATAATGATTGTGTTCGGACTGCTTCTGGTATTTGGCATGCTTATATTCTATCACGGAAGATATGGCAATATATTCTCTATGATTGGAATGGCATTGCTTGCAATTATTAAATGGATATTAAAACTGTTATTAATGCTCCGCGGAGATGATGATACAGTAATGGACGATTATATAGAAGAAACGACAACTTCCCCTGAACCAGTAGAGGATGAGATGGATGTTGTGGTTAATAATGCGGCTGGTAATGCTCTTATGGAGGTGGTTGCAATATTCCTTATAATCGGAGTGATTATATTAATAATAGTGACAATAGTCAGATATGCTTCCAGGTTCAGAAAGTCATTAGATAATGATAAAGATGAAGTGGAATATATTAATAATGACGAGGAAAAGGAATATAAAGTAAAGAAAAGTGTTAAGGTTAAGGATACTAAAGATAAAGCCAATATACAGTACAGAAAGCTTTATAAGAAATATGCCAAGTCCAAAAGGGTTGTCACAAAGTCTAAGTTGGCAGGTGCAAAGGTTGATTCGCATATGATGCCGGAAGAGATTACGAGCAAACTGATAACTGATGATGAAGCAAAAGCACGAAGAATAACAGATGACTATGAGAAAGCGAGATATTCTAATGGTGAAGTATCAGAGGAAGATATAAGTTTTCTTAAGAACTTCAAATGATTTTAATACATAGCTCAAATATATAACTGGACTTAATATTGTAATACATAATTTGATTTAATATTGCAATACATAATTGAAAATTCTATTGACATTTTAAATTATATGCGTTATCATTTCAATAATTGATAATAAGTAAATGCAATGAAGAGGAATATTAGATAAGGACCAGCTTCAGAGAACTGTCGGAAGGTGCGAGACAGTGAAAGGAACTTATTGAACTCACCTTGGAGCTGCTACCCGAAATTATATCAGCAGGATATAAGAGTAGACGTAGACGGAAGCCAACCGTTATAGTGGACAGAATATAATGCAATATGCACGTATTCGGTGAGAGCGCAATTATTAATTGCGAATAAGAGTGGTAACGCGTGAGATTATATCTTTCGTCTCTTAGAGGTTAAGGCCTTTGGAGATGAAAGATTTTTTTTGTATAATTTACTTATTATGCTAATATAATTAATATATCAGGAGGATAATGCAATGTTTGATTACAGACAGTATAAGAGAGGTTATTTTATGCCACCGGTTGAGTGTAACGACTGGGTAAAGAAGGAGTATATTGACAAAGCACCAGTATGGTGTTCAGTGGATTTAAGAGATGGTAATCAGGCTTTAGTTGAGCCTATGAGTCTTGATGAAAAGCTTGAATTCTTTAATAAGCTTATTAAGGTTGGATTTAAGGAAATTGAGATTGGTTTCCCGGCAGCATCAGAGACAGAGTATGAGCTTTGCCGTACACTTATTGAGAAGAATATGATTCCTGATGATGTTACAATTCAGGTGCTTACACAGGCAAGACCGCATATTATTAAGAAGACTTTTGAAGCTGTAAAGGGTGCACCAAGAGCGATTGTACATGTATACAATTCGACATCTCTTGCACAAAGAGAGCAGGTATTCAGAAAGTCTAAAGATGAAATCAAACAGATTGCAATTGAGGGCGCTAAGCTTCTTAAAGAACTTGCAGAAGCAGATGGCGGTAATTTCCTTTTTGAATATAGTCCTGAAAGCTTTACAGGAACAGAGCCAGAATACGCACTTGAAGTGTGTAATGCAGTTATAGATATATGGCAGCCAACACCTGATAAGAAGTGTATAATTAATCTTCCTGCTACAGTAGAGATGTCACTTCCACATGTATTTGCAAGTCAGGTTGAATATATGAGCAAGAATCTTCATAATCGAGAAAATGTAGTTGTATCACTTCATCCACATAATGACAGAGGAACAGGCGTTGCAGATGCAGAGCTTGGTATGCTTGCAGGTGCAGACAGAATAGAAGGTACATTATTTGGCAATGGTGAGAGAACTGGTAATGTGGATATTGTTAATCTTGCTATGAATATGTACGCACAGGGCGTTGACCCGGAATTGGATTTTTCTAATATGCCAGAGCTTGCAGAGATGTTTGAACGTCTTACACAGATGAAGATAGATGACAGACACCCATATTGTGGTAAGCTTGTATTTGCAGCATTCTCTGGTTCACATCAGGATGCCATATCTAAAGGTATGCACTATAGAATTGAACAGGATCCATCTAAGTGGACAGTTCCATATCTTCCAATTAATCCAGAAGATGTTGGACGTACATATGACTCAGACGTAATCAGAATTAACAGCCAGTCAGGTAAGGGCGGAGTTGCTTATGTTCTTGAGCATAATTATGGAATGATTATTCCAAAGGCTATGAGAGAAGACCTTGGTTATGCTGTTAAAGATGTATCGGATGTTAACCATAAGGAACTTGCAGCAGATGAGGTTCTTGAGATATTTGAGAGGCGTTATAAGAAGTTCACACCGGTATTCAAGATTTCAGAAGTCCATTTCAAGCAGATTGATGGTATCCAGACAGAAGTTACAATTGAGGCTGATGGAAAGACAACAGTAGTAGAAGCGGGTGGTAATGGTCGTCTTGATGCTGTAAGTAATGCACTTTCAAAGCATTTTGGAAAGCCTTGTGATGTAATGTGCTATGAGGAACATTCATTAAAGCAGGGTTCTGATTCAAGTGCTATTGCATATGTAGGAATTAAGGGGGATGATGGTAAAGAATACTTTGGCATAGGTATCGACCACGATATTATAAGAGCTTCAATTGATGCGGTAGAATCAGCAATGAACAGAAGTATGACTGAGTAGAGAATAATATCAGTATAAATATTATATCTGCGTATATGAACATATTTGCAGAGATATAATTATGTGCTTCCTTTAAACAGACAGGAGATATAGTAATATTTCCTTCTGTTTAGAAAGGAAGCCTTTTTATGTAATGGATAATTTTATCGGAATTTACTATTACATAAAAGGAACTATGTGCTGGTGATATGTACCCATATGAAGCTGTAGTCTGTCGCAAGCGGCCGTGCTCGGTTAGGAAATGTGCTTTGCATATTCTTTTTTAGTTCATATTCTTTTTTAGTAATAACTGGATTTTTGACTTACCAGCTGTTATAATCTTATAGTTAATGAATTAATTCTGAAAGGAATGAATATATGAGTAAGATTATTCTTGCATCTGGTTCACCAAGACGAAAAGAACTGCTGGAACAGATAGGAATAGAATTTGATATAATTACGAGTGATGTTGATGAGACAACTTTAATTACACAGCCGGATGAATATGTGAAATATCTATCAAGGATTAAGGCACAGGCTGTATGGGATATGGTAAAAGATGATGATTACAGGAATGAAGATGTTGTAGTTATAGGTGCAGATACAATCGTAAGCCATAAGGGACATATTCTTACAAAACCTAAGGATACGGGAAATGCTTTTGATATACTTAAGGAACTGGCTGGTGATTGTCATCAGGTGTATACAGGTGTTACACTTATCAAGAATAATAATGTTGTAAGTAACTTTGCAGAAAAGACAGATGTATACTGTAATGATATTAGTGATAATGAGATAAGAGAATATATAAGTACAGGTGAGCCAATGGATAAAGCAGGGGCTTACGGAATTCAGGGGAGATTTGCAGCATTTATTGGAAAGATAGACGGTGACTATAATAATGTTGTCGGACTTCCGGTTGCAAGGGTATATCAGGAGTTAAAGTTATGGTTAAATTAATTGCAAGTGATCTTGATGGTACAATACTAAGAAAAGGTGCCCAGAGTGTAGAACCATCTACAATTAAAGCGATTGAACAACTTGTTAATAAAGGAATGTACTTTGCACCTGCCAGCGGAAGGCAGATAGTAAGCCTGAAAAGGCTCTTTGAGCCTGTAAGCGATAAGCTTGTATACATTGCTGAGAATGGAGCATTATGTGAATATAAGGGTGAGGTTATTGCCAAGACACCAATGGATAGAAAGCTTGCTCTTGAGATAATAGAAGATGTATATGAACAGCCTGATTGCGAGGTGCTTATATCAGGCCAGCATACAGCATATATCAAGCCTAAGACAGAAGAATATCATTATAGAATGACCAAGGTTGTTAATTACAAGACTACACTTATAGATAAATTCACAGATGTAGATGAAGATATATTAAAGATTGCGGTATGTGATTTAAGCGGAATTGATAATTCCAAGAAGCATTTCTTTAGCAAATGGAATGGCAAAGCTTCGATTACAGTTTCAGGAGATTTATATCTTGATTTTATGGAGAGCAGCGTTACCAAAGGAAAAGCAATTCATCAGCTTCAGCAGTACTTTGGATTGTCAGAAGATGAATGTATGGCATTTGGCGACAATTATAATGATATTGATATGCTTAAGTCAGTAAAATATGCGTATGTTATGGATACAGCATGTGAGGATATCAAGAAATATGCATATGACACAACTGAATGGGTTGAAGGTACACTAAGAAAAGAGTTTAATATATAAGATAATGTTTGTAGAAATGAGGAGTATTATTATGGAAAAACATATGAAAGAATGTGCAAAGGTATTTTTAAGAGATCAGAAGAAGCTTTTTGATGAGCCGGTTGTATATGATTTAGAGGAGGCAGAAGATTTTCTTGAGGAATGCTTTGCACAGTATTGCAGTAATATTAAAGAATTAAGACAGATTATGGACGATGAGGGAATGGATGTATCAGAACTTTCTGATGCAGAGCTTGAGGAACAGCTTGAAGTGTTCAAGCTTGATAATAACGGCGGATATTTCTTCGTAGAGGCATAGTTGGGCTGATATGAGAATAACAATATGCTGTGTAGGCAAAGTAAAGGAAAAGTTCTATTGTCAGGCAATAGATGAGTACAGTAAAAGGTTGTCAAGATACTGCAAGCTTGAGGTAAAAGAGGTGGCAGATGAGAAGACACCTGATAATGCAAGTGATACTGTTAATGATATAATAAAGGCTAAAGAGGGAGAAAGACTTCTTTCGTGCATAAAAGATGAAGCATATGTGATAGCTCTGGCAATTGATGGTAAAATGCTTGATTCTGTACAGTTATCACAGAAAATAGATAATCTTGGAATATCAGGAAAGAGTGATATTGTCTTTGTTATAGGAGGTTCATTAGGGCTTGATAAAAGGGTTCTTGACAGGGCTGATTTCAAGCTTAGTTTTTCGCCTATGACATTTCCACATCAGCTTATGAGAGTAATTCTTCTTGAACAGATATATAGAAGCTACAGAATTATGAAGAATGAACCTTATCACAAATAACCAGAATGGAGAAGTTATGAAAAGAAATAAGAAAAGATTAATAACAGCACTTATCATTATTGTAGCTGTGGCTGCGGTATTAGTATTTATGAAGTTCTTTAATGGTAATTTATTATATATTTCAACTGGTATGGGAAAATCTGTTGTTATGAAGGTTGATGGACAGAAGACTTATACATTTGAGGCAGAAGTATTAATGTCAGATGCTAAGAAACAATATGAAGATATGTTTGGAAGCAGTATATGGACAGAAGATATTGACGGACAGCCGTTTGAGGAATATATAAAAGAACAGATAAGAGTAAAGCTTATAAGAGTAAGATGTATGAATTCTATGGCTAAAGAAAGAGGAGTAGTTCTTGGAAGAGAAGAAAAGAATGAAACAGCTAAGGCAGCAGAACAGTATTTTGATGGTCTTACAGAAGAACAGAAGAGCCAGTATGATATCACAGAGGATAAGGTTAATCAGATGTTTACTGAATTTGCAATCGCTTCAAAGCTTTACAATGATGTAACTTCACTTATGGATATTGAAGTGAGTTCAGATGATGCAAGAGTAATAAATATACAATATATTGTAACAGACTCAAAGGAAGAAATTGACAAAGCTTATGCAGAATTAAATGAGGGCAATTCATTCTTTGCAATTGCCAAGAAATATAATGCTGACGGCGAATATGAATATGAACTTAGAAGAGGCGAGATGGCTAAAGCATTTGAAGATACAGCTTATTCACTTTCAACAGGCCAGACAAGCGGAAGCGTAGAAGCTGACGGAAGATTTTATATAATAAGATGTACGTCAGATAATGATAAAGCGAAGACAGAAGTTAATAAGTCATCAATTCTTGAAAAGAAGAAGTTAGAGGCATTTAATGATAAATTTGAACAATATGAGTCTTCAAAGTATGTTGAAATTAACAAAGATGAATGGAATAAGTTAAAAGTTTCTTCTGCACCATCTTTTAATGTAAGATTTGAGGATTTATTTAATTCAATAACAATTAATTAGAGTAGTACAGGAGTGTAGAATATAATGGCAGCAAAATATGATGCAAATAGTATATCAATTCTTGAAGGTCTTGAAGCTGTAAGAAAAAGACCAGGAATGTATATAGGAAGTGTTGGAACTAAAGGACTTAACCACCTTATATATGAGATAGCTGATAATGCAGTTGATGAACACCTTGCGGGTTACTGTAGCGAGATTACAGTAACCCTTAATAATGATGGAACTGCTACTATTATAGATAATGGACGAGGTATTCCTATAGGAATTCATCCAAAGGCAGGCATACCTGCAGTTGAGGTAGTATTTACAGTGCTTCACGCAGGTGGTAAGTTCGGTGATGGCGGGTATAAGATATCAGGCGGACTTCACGGTGTAGGTGCGTCAGTAGTTAATGCACTCTCAGTTTGGCTTGAAGTAGAGATAAAGGTTGATGGTGGTGTATACAGGCAGCGTTATGAAAGAGGAAAGGCAGTAGCACCACTTGAAAAAGTGGGAACATGCAGAAAGAATGATACAGGAACTAAAGTAACATTTCTTCCTGATGGTGAGATATTTGAAAAGACAAGATTTAAGTCAGATGCAATAAAGAGCAGAATGCACGAGACAACTTATCTTAATCCGGGACTTACAATACATTTTGAGGATAAGAGAAGTGGAAGCGAGGAAAAGATTACATATTCAGAACCAGATGGTATCAAGGCATATGTAAAGGAACTTAACAATGGCAAGGAAGCTGTGACGGATATTATCTATTTTAAGAAGAGTGAAGACGGCATAGAGGTAGAGTGTGCTTTCCAGTATGTTAATGAGTTTGAGGAAAATATTCTTGGTTTTTGTAATAATATATACACTCAGGAGGGGGGAACTCATATTACAGGATTTAAGTCTAAGTTCACTATGATTATTAATCAGTATGCAAGGGAGTTAGGTGTTCTTAAAGAAAAGGATAATAACTTTACCGGTCTTGATGTAAGAAATGGTATGACAGCAATTGTGGCTATCAAGCACCCTGCACCAAGATTTGAAGGCCAGACTAAGACTAAGCTTGATAATCCGGATGCGGGAACAGTTGTAAGTGCGGTTACAAGTGATGAGGTGCAGTTATATTTTGATAGAAATCTTGAACAGTTAAAGTCAGTAATAGCCTGTGCCGAAAAGTCTGCAAAGATAAGAAAGGCAGAGGAGAGAACGAAGACTAATCTTTTATCTAAGTCTAAGTTCTCAATAGATTCCAATGGTAAGCTTGCTAACTGTGAGAGCAAGAAGTCAGAGGAATGTGAGGTGTTTATAGTCGAGGGAGATTCTGCGGGTGGTTCAGCCAAGACAGCAAGAAACAGACGTACTCAGGCTATACTTCCAATAAGAGGTAAGATACTTAATGTAGAGAAGGCTTCTATTGATAAGGTGCTTGCTAATGCCGAGATTAAGACTATGATTAACTCATTTGGCTGTGGCTTCCTTGAAGGTTACGGCAATGATTTTGATATAAGCAAGTTAAGATACGATAAGATTATCATTATGACAGATGCCGATGTTGATGGTGCACATATTGATACACTTCTGCTTACATTTTTCTATAGATTTATGCCTGAACTTATTAATCAGGGACATGTGTACATAGCTACACCACCGCTTTACAGGGCTGAACTTAAGAAAGTACCTAAGGCAGACAAAGCTTCTAAGAAGGCAGAAGGAACTAAGACGAAGGTAGATAAGAGCAGGACAGTACAGTATCTTTATGATGATAAAGCACTGGAAAGGTATAAAGAGCTTCACGCAAGTGGAACATTTACTCTGCAAAGATATAAGGGGCTTGGCGAGATGGACCCTGAACAGTTATGGGAAACTACACTTAATCCAGAGACAAGAATATTAAAGCAGGTAGAGATAGAGGATGCAAGAATGGCAACAGAGGTTACTTCTATGCTTATGGGAAGTGATGTGCCACCAAGAAGAGCATTTATACATGCACACGCTAATGAAGCGGAGATTGATGCATAAAATAAAATATTTTTATGTGTATTAACAGGTTGATAAAAAGATATATTAATAAAAGTATTATACGGAGATAATAATGGCAGAGAATATTATTAAAACTGAATATTCTGAGCTGATGCAGAAGTCCTATATAGATTACTCAATGAGTGTTATAACAGCAAGAGCACTTCCGGATGTAAGGGATGGACTTAAGCCAGTACAAAGAAGAGTGCTGTATGCTATGGATCAGCTTGGTTTAAATTATGATAAACCTCATAGAAAGTCAGCGCGTATCGTAGGTGATGCAATGGGTAAATATCATCCACACGGCGACAGTTCTATATATGAAACACTTGTTGTGCTTTCACAGGATTTTAAAAAGGGAATGGCACTTGTTGACGGTCACGGCAATTTTGGTTCTATAGAAGGTGACGGTGCTGCGGCTATGCGATATACAGAAGCCAAGCTTAAGAAGTTCACACAGGATGTATATTTATCAGACTTGGATAAAGATGTAGTTGATTTTGTGCCTAACTTTGATGAAACAGAGAAAGAACCAGCAGTTCTTCCGGTAAGAATACCTAATCTGTTGGTAAATGGTGCTGACGGTATCGCAGTTGGTATGACAACTAATATTCCAACACATAATCTTTCAGAAGTTGTCGATGCAGTATGCGCATATA
>ERZ791925.883-NODE-883-length-17400-cov-2.831191_pt1 | contig 17400 bp, 14 predicted proteins | sample MGYA00510132_ERZ791925 | MGnify/ENA primary metagenome ERZ791925 (study PRJEB30046, sample SAMN00792075) | human gut metagenome | study: EMG produced TPA metagenomics assembly of the A metagenome-wide association study of gut microbiota in type 2...
GAGAACAGACAGTTATTCCTTGACTCCCCGAACGACCGCAGGTCGTTTTCCTGTTGTGCGGTGAGAGAAGATTTCCCCGCAATGAGGAAGAAATATTCATCCTTTGGCAATAAAGGGATACTCTCTAGCAGTAACTTTATCCCCTTGCGGAAATTGATGGAACCAAGCAGGGATATCACCTTCCTTCCTCTGGCTTTCTCCTTCAGTTTGCGCAGCAACGGGTAGTTTGTGGCGGGAAAGATCGGCAAAGTCGGGAAACAGCAGAATGTGGCGCTGAAATGTTTCCAGGTCTTTCGCTGAATATTCGTTCAGTATGCCTACTCCTACGCAGTTCTTGCTTCGCAGGAAAGGGCGTGTATCGGGCATCCCTCGGTGGTAAGGCGGCAGGGCGGACTGAACCAGCAGGCCGCTCCACTGATAGGGCAGCAAAAGATTGAACAGCCATAAGGGAGCCAATGTAGGCAGCATATCGTCGAGGCAGGCGAAGAAGACCAGATCAGGTTTCAGCCGTTGAAGACTCCGGCGCAGCCTGTACAGATTTCGCAGCCGAATCACTGCATTGCGCAGTACAACCAGCTTTTTCTGTAACGGTTTTCCGGCAGGGAGCGGCAGCAGCGGAAGCGCTGAGACAGGCTGAAAGGCAACGGTCTCCTGTACACCTTTCCCATCGGGAGCGATGAGCGACGTTTCGTGCCCCATGCCCGCCCATGTCTGAGCAAACTGTTTATAATACGTTTCCCGATGGCCTGATACTGAATAATCTATGACTGTAACTTTCATGATTCCGATGCTTTTGGGGGCTTGGACATTTCTAATGCTTCTGAATAAACTTGCCGTAACTTCTGCCCTGCCAACTGAAAGTCGAAGCGACTGACGATAGACTGGCGGATTTTCTCTTTGTCGAACGACTCGTAGGTGTCGTACAATGTTTTCATCTTAGCGGCGAGCGCATCCACATTTCCCGGTCGGATGAGGAAGCCGCTTTCGGGAGTGATGATGTCCTCCGGTCCTCCGCATACGGTGCCGATGGCGGGCAAGCCTGTTGCCATTGCTTCGATGAATACGATGCCAAATGTCTCCGCAAAGGAGGCCAGTACAAAAGCATCGCAAGTACCCAGCAACCCGGACAATTCTTCCCGTGACAGGCGGCCGGTCAGTTTTACCTGCTCTTGCAGGTGGAGAGACTGAATCTGCTCTTTGAGTGACTGCATTCCTTCTCCGTCTCCGGCAATGAGTAAAGAGACATGCGGCATATCCTTGAATGCCCAGTGAAAAGCAGTCAGCAAATCCCAGAATCCTTTGCGCTTATTCAGGTTTCCGATGCTGATGAAAGTGAAATGTTTCTCTTTCTCCGTCCGGTGAGGGCTGAATGCAAAGGTGTTCGTATCTACAAAGTTCGGTATGACGGTCACTTTATCCGGGTCACTGACGTATGCGCACAGGCTCCGTTTCAGTTTCGTGCCGACACAGATGATCTTGCGTGCCTCGCTGTATGCCTTCTTTAGTATTACTGCCTGCGACGGTGTCGTCTGATTGCCGTTGATGGAAGAGGCGTGCTCTGTGATGACATAGGGAATCTTATACCATTTATAAACCAGTCGTGCGGCATACCCTGCCCATGTGCCGAAGTGCGCATGAATCAGGTCGGGGCGACCGTAAGTGCGGATATACTTCCGTACTAGCAAGACGGTCAGCAGAGACCAGATGATTCCTCCCGCGCGGGTGCTTAGTTTCGGGTTCCATGCGTGCATGCGCATGGTGACGAAACTGCCGTTATCTTCTGCCGATATCTGAAAATGACTCTCTTTGCGGAACCGTTTCCATGTGAAGTTCTTCAGAGGCCTTTGCTCCGTGAAGGCAAGTCCTACCTTGCAGCCTGATTTAGCCAGTTGCATAGCCTGCTCGAAGAACATATATCCCCGGTGCGGGGAGGAGTCCTTCTCAGGATAGTACATTGGAAGTATCAGTATATGCATTTGTCTTTTATTTTTAGAAGAAGAATGGTGATGAAATCGCGGATACGTTTCCCGAAAGTAACGGTCGGCACACCGGTGTAGGCGGAGGCTTTCTTGCGGAAGGCCTCTTCGTCATCGAAAGTGGGGTGGTTCACAAAGTGTTTGTACAGCAGATACAATCCTCTTTTTTTCTCGTAAGGAAGATGCCATACCGCTAGTTGCTCGTCTCCTTTTTCTACCGTATTGTATTTGGGGTAGGTCCAGAGGCGTTTGACGTATTGATTGGCGATATTGTTGTGGATGTTGAGCCTCGTAGCCACTACGCTCAGGAAGTGGGCTTCTTCGTTCAGTTTGGGCTGATTGGCGGCAAAACGTTCCAGATTATAATTCCATAAAGTAGGATATGCTTCGTTGATTCGTGCCACTACATCACCACGCAGCGAGATAAATTCTCCCCCGTAGTAATGGACAAGCTCTGTTCTTGTGACTCCGTTTTTCGTATCTTGCTGCTCTGCTTCTTCCTTTTCCGCTTCTGTTTTCTTCGTTGCCTCCTTCTCTTTTTCTCTCTTCTCTTTTTCTACGTAACAGTCATTATAGATATCTGTCATCTCCTTTAGTGTGATTCCGTTCACGCTGAGGTCCGGTCGGTCGGATGCATCGTACAGGGCGGAGCCGTATTTCCGTGTGTCGCTGAACAGTTGCTCCAACGGACGCATACAGAGACAGTCCGCATCGCAGATGAGCAACGTATCGTCCGCCTGCATCCTTTTCTCCATATAGCGCAGGATATCATACAGGTAGAATTGATTTCTCCATGCCCCGTACCATCCTTTGGGAGGGATGCAGAGATAAGGCAGGGTAACAGTCTCAATCCGTAACTCCTTGAATAATCGTTCCAGATAATCGGGAAACTGATCCAGATTGCTGAAGAAAAGCAACTTGTCATCCGGATGATAATGCCTGAAAGTGGTAAAGAACGGCACTTGTATCTGCATATAGATGGAATGGACGAGGGCGGAATCTCCCCGTTTGCCTGCCTGCGGATAGAAACTGGCATCTTCTTTGGATTCCTTGTAGAACCAGGTCGCTATGTAATTGGTAGGTGTCGTCATGATATCTTTTTCTTTTTAATGAACTGAATACACTCCTTGAAAATGACTGATTGCATTTTCCACAAAACAAGTGCATATAGAGAAGCCACGAAAAACACTTTGATGGCAAGTGACAAATACAGATTAGTGATGCCCGACGTTATGTAATGGGCTGCGATTGTCAGCGAAGCTGCCAGCAGAAAATAAGGAGCGATATCTTTCAGTATGCTGAACAGCGTCAGCGGAATCTCCCTCCGGGCAAAGCAGTACCAGACAAACAGCCACCCGATATTGATAGCGACAAACAGATAAATCATGGTGGTGATGCCGTATGGATAACTGATACAGGCAGTGATCAGCTGCAACACGCTCAGTGCGATACTGTTGAACATAAAGATGGAAGACCGTCCGCGGCTGACCAGCAATAAGGAGAACAGATTGTTGATCGGAATAAAGGCTCCCCATATACAAAGTAATTGCATGATCCGTGCGGAAGCGAGCCATTTGTCCGTGATGGCAATCAGAATAAATTCTCTGGAAATGAGACTGAGCCCGAACATGGCAGGAAAAGAAATAAAAGCCGTGAAACGCAGCATTTTATGAAATACGGCCGCCTGACGCTGCGGGTCATTAGCCACACTTGCCAGTACGGGCTGGGTGACTCCGTTGATCATTCCGGTGATGAGGGCGTGTCCCTTATTGTTCCAGTTGTTGGCCTGGCTGAAGTCTCCGACTTCCTGTTTGGTATAGAATTTACCCAGTAGGACGGAGAATAGGTTTTGGTTGATGATAATAAAGACTTGTGTAATCAGCATTTTACTGCTGAATCCGAACATCTCCCTGATGGGAGAAAAATCAATGCGGAAGCTGGGCTTCCAGTGGGCAAAGTACCAGTTGAGTGCCGTGCCTATGACGACAAAGGTCATTGTCTGTATAGCCAGACCCCAATAGGCAAATCCGTTTGCGGCAAGAATAATCCCCACAATACCGGATAGAAACAGGCTTGAAAGAGAAATGATGGTATTCTCCTTCACTTTGAGATTACGGAAAAGAAGAGCTCGTGGAGCTATCCCGAAACTGGCTATAAAGAAACTGAGGAAAGAGAAACGGGCAAGCAACGTTAACTCCGGAGTATCATAAAATTTAGCAATCAGCGGAGCTGAAGAATAGAGCAAAATATAAAGAACAGCACTAAAAGAGATACTGAACCAGAATACAGCGTTATAGTCTTTATCGCTGACTTTCTCGCGATTGGCGAGTGCTGCGACAAATCCGCTTTCCTGCAGGGCGGAAGCAATGGCCGGAAAGATAGCCAGCATACCGATCATACCGTAATCGGCAGGGTCCAGTAATCTTCCCAACACTACTCCGAAAAGAAGTCCTAACAGCTGTTGCACACTGCTGCTGAGCCCTCCCCAAAATAGCCCTTTTGCTGTTTTTTGTTTCAGTGACTGTTCTTCACTCATATTATTATACCATATTTCACTTTCTGAATCCTATTGGATTACGTGGCTTATCCGCTATTGCTTTTTGCGCTTGCAGTTCGGCCAGTGTTTGATTGATCAGCTCCAATTGTGTGCGGGTATCCTCATTAATATCATTATAATCGGTGAAGGCCTCTTCGATATAATTTTTCAGTTCTTCCATCTGATTTTCTAACTGGCCGACTCTATCTACAGGAAATTTGGCAATTAGTTGCCGTATGGCAACAAATGCACGTACAATCAGAACACTGGTCTGTATGGCAATATCACTTCGGAGTATACTGGAGAGCATTACAACACCGTGTTCGGTAAATGCTAGTGGAAGAGCAGATTTCGGACGTTTGGCACGGGATGTCATCACAAATTGTGATGACATATCTTCCCATTCCTCATTTGTTAGTTGAAACATAAAATCTTCGGGAAAGCGGCTCTGATTCCGCTTTACCGATTGATTTAAGATACGTGTCTCAACTTGGTACATTTCGGCCAAATCAAAATCCAGCATTACTTTCTGCCCTCGGACTTCATATATCTTACTCTGTATTAATGTGAGTGTAATATCCATTAGCTTATCACTTATTTTACTTCGCTGCCCGGCTTCACCTCTTTCTGAGGCATGATAACTGCCAGACTACCGTCGTTGTTTTCGGCACTCAGAATCATGCCTTCGCTGACGATACCTTTCAGCTTGCGCGGTGCGAGATTGGCGATAAAGCAAACCTGCTTGCCTACCAGTTCTTCCGGCTGGTAGTGCTTTGCGATGCCCGATACGATGGTACGTGTTTCCAGTCCGTCGTCAATCTTGAATTGCAGCAGCTTGTCGGCTTTCGGCACTTTCTGACATTCAAGGATGGTACCAACACGGATATCGAGTTTCGTGAAATCATCAAATTCGATGTTCGGACGAATCGGGTTTGCCTTATAGTTGGCTTCTTCGTTGGCCTTCTTCGTGTCGAGCAACTTCTGTACCTGTGCCTCGATTACGCTGTCTTCTATTTTTTCGAACAGCAGTTCCGGCTTGTTCAGCTGATGTCCTACCGGGAGCAGATCGTTCCTTCCCAGTTCCGACCATTCGAAGCTTTCCATGTTCAGCATCTTGCGGAGTTTCTCCGAGCTGAAAGGCAGGAACGGTTCGAAAGCGATGGCAAGGTTGGCAACCAGTTGCAGAGAGATGTTCAGGATGGTGCCTACACGTTCCATGTCGGTCTTTGCCAGTTTCCAGGGTTCGGTGTCGGCAAGGTATTTGTTGCCGATGCGTGCCAGGTTCATCGCCTCTTTTTGTGCGTCGCGGAATTTGAATACGTCGAGCAGCTTTTCTACTTCTGCCTTTACGTCGGCAAATTCTTTCAGGGTTTCTTTGTCGTAATCCGTCAGTTCTGCGCAGGCGGGTACTTTGCTGTCGAAGTATTTCTGAGTCAGCACCATTGCACGGTTCACGAAGTTGCCGTATACGGCTACCAGCTCATTGTTGTTGCGTGCCTGGAAGTCTTTCCAGGTAAAGTCGTTGTCCTTCGTTTCCGGAGCATTGGCGGTCAGTACGTAGCGGAGTACGTCCTGTTTGCCGGGGAAGTCTTCCAGATATTCGTGCAGCCATACCGCCCAGTTGCGGGAAGTCGAAATCTTGTCTCCTTCCAGATTCAGGAATTCGTTGCTCGGCACGTTGTCCGGCAGGATATAGCTTCCTTCCGCTTTCAGCATGGCGGGGAATACGATGCAGTGGAATACGATATTGTCCTTTCCGATGAAGTGGAGCAGACGCGTTTCGGGGTCTTTCCACCATGTCTCCCAACTGTCGGGAAGCAATTCCTTGGTATTGGAGATGTATCCGATAGGAGCATCGAACCACACGTACAGCACCTTTCCTTCCGCACCTTCTACGGGTACAGGGATACCCCAGTCGAGGTCACGGCTGACTGCACGCGGCTGCAATCCCATGTCGAGCCAGCTCTTGCACTGTCCGTATACGTTGGGGCGCCATTCCTTGTGGTCTTCCAGAATCCATTGGCGCAACCATCCTTCGTGTTTGTCGAGGGGCAGATACCAGTGCTTGGTCTCCTTCATCACAGGTTTGCTGCCGCTGATGGCGCTCTTCGGGTTGATCAGATCGGTGGGCGACAGGGAGGTTCCGCATTTCTCGCATTGGTCGCCGTAGGCACCTTCCGAATGGCAGTGAGGACACTCACCGGTGATGTAGCGGTCGGCGAGGAATGTTTTCGCTTCTTCGTCGTAATATTGTTCGGATGTTTTTTCGATAAACTCTCCTTTGTTGTATAGCGTCTTAAAGAAATCCGAAGCCAGCTCATGATGCGTCTTCGAAGTGGTGCGGCTGTATACATCGAACGAAACGCCGAATTCTTCGAACGATTTCTTGATCAGATAGTGGTAACGGTCTACTACATCCTGCGGAGTGACTCCTTCTTTCTTTGCACGAATCGTGATAGGTACTCCGTGTTCGTCCGAACCTCCGATAAACAATACATCTTCTTTCTTCAGTCGCAGATAGCGCACATAGATATCTGCCGGTACATATACGCCGGCCAGGTGACCGATGTGTACAGGTCCGTTCGCATACGGCAGTGCCGATGTGACGGTGGTTCTCTTGAATTTCTTTTCCATTGATATAGAGTGATTTTATGATTTTACTGCTTGCAATGTGCAAAGATACGGTTTGCAACGTGCAAAGATAATGCTTTCCACAGATTTCAGGAAGAAATGTGACAGGAAATCTGTGGAAAAGGCTTGTTTAGCCTGTGTCGTTTTTACATCATCATATTCTTTCTGATGGAGAACTTCACTATTGCCATATCCTGAATGGTGTCTACAGGCAAGTCCATCGGCTCGTGGTGCGGATTGTAGCTGACGAGTTTGACGTACCCTTCCTTCTCTGAGCGGTTGACGTATTTCACCGTCAGATACTGGTCTCCGTCGAGGTGGAACGCCACGATGTACATTTCTCCGTAAATGACGTTGCTGAAATTGTTGATCCCCTTGAACCCTACGATATCTCCCGATTTGAGAATGGGATACATGCTGTCTCCGTTGACAAAGATGGCTCCGTCACACGCGGGTATGCTCGGAATCAGTATTTTGCCCAGCGCATATTGGCGCTTGTCGGAAAGCAGGGTCCTTAAATTGGCGGCGGCTGTGATGTCATAGAGCGTCACACTCCGGTCGTCTATGGCTTCTGTGGTTTTTGAATTGTGAATAGTCTCTACTTCTCCCCGTATCTTTCCGTTGTCAAAAGACTTCGGGTCGTGCAGCGGGCTTCCTTTTCCGGTCAGCAACCAGTTATAGTCTACATGATGCAGCTTGTTCAGCAGTAAGGGAAAGTCTATGCTGTTTCGCGCGCACCAGTTGGAAAGTGTCGCTCTGGCTACTCCTAAATATGATGCAAGTTCACTGTCCCGTTTCAGATTCAACGCTATTTTCGCCCGCTTTACGATTTCCGGTACATTCAGCAGTGTATCCGCTTGTTTCTCATTCATGTTTTTGCTTACTTTTTTATATGTTAATATTTATTCTTGCCTTATCGCCTCATATACAGTCTTTTGTAAAATAATTCAGCGTTAATATCTAAAATCATTTGTTTTATATATGCGACTTTCTATACCTTTGTGGTATTCGAAATGAATATTTGATTTCAAAATTAGAAATAAAAATTAGATAAACCATGAGAAAACAAGAAAAAGATGCGAAATACTTTCAAAAACCGCATTCTCCCCCTCCGAAAAGAGAGCTGTCAGCTGTTAATAGTTGATTTGTCAGGAGTTAACAGTTGTCATATTGGGTATTAACAGCTGACGTGATGGCTGTTAACATCTGACGGGCAAGTTGCCAATGATCATTGTGTAGGATGTGAACCTCCTGTGCGCAGGCTGCCTTACCTTTTATCTGAAAACATATCAAGTATATCAAAAAGAATAACCGGAATGGAAACATTACAAAAACAAACACTTTACGTTTGCGGCTGTTGCAAACACACGCTTCCTTCAGAAGCCTTTTACGTAGATAAGAAAACCGGCCTTCCAAGCAACTACTGCAAGGAATGCCGCAAATCCGCCAGCCGGAAATACAGGAAGACCGAGAAGCGCACGCTGGCACGTGATGACCGTGAACCTTATCCCGTTATCACCTCTACGAAAGACCCCGATCTTCGTCAGAAACTGATTCTGTCCGCCCTGCAGACTGTAAGGGCAAGTATCAAGCGGAAAAAGCAGAAACTTTGTGAAGTGGAAGCGGAACTGAATGATTAACAAAATGAAAAAAACTGACTGATAAACTATTTATAAAAACAATACAACTATGGGAAGAATCAAACAGGGACTGGACTACTTTCCCCTGAGCACCGACTTCATGCACGACCGTATCGTTCGTCGTGTCATGAAGCGTGAGGGCGATTCCGCTTTCACCGTTTTAATCTATATTATGTCTTATCTTTATTCGGGCGAGGGCTACTATGTCCGTGCCGATACCGATTTCTGTGACGAACTTTCCGATCAGCTTTTCAGTACGGACAACGATACCGTCCGCCGTGTCATCCGCCTGTTTCTTGAATACGGGCTTTTTGACTCTGCACTTTATGAGCGTTACAGCATTCTGACTTCTGAGGATGTCCAGCGGCAGTATCTCTTCATCACCAAACGTCGCAGTCGTCACCATATCTGTCCGGATTATTGTCTGCTGCCGGAAGAGAAAACAACGGATGAGCAGCCGGATACTGTTGCCGCAACAGGGGAAAATGTTGCAGTATCCCCGGATATTGCAACAGCATCCCGGGATACTGCAACAAAAACAGCTCTCATAAAAAGAAAAGAAAAGGAAAAGAAAGAAAACATCCTCCCTAACCCTCCTTTCGCAAAAGGAGGGGATGAAGAAGAAGGGAGTGAAGGAGAGAAAGTAGCTGAAGGAGCCGGAGGCGGGATGAGAGAGGAATGCGATCAACGGTCTGCCAAGAAGAAACGGAATCTGACGCAGGAAGATATCGACCGGATGCAGGCTCCCCCGGACGGATGTCCCCGCAATTTTTCCGGTCTGTTGGAGAACCTCCGACTCTTTCGTGTTCCTCCTGCGGAACAGTACGCTATAGTGCTGAAAAGTAATTACGGTGAAATCGGTGGTGATATCTGGAAAGGCTTTAGCGTCATTCGTGGAAGCGGCGGGAAGATTAAACTGCCGGGACATTATTTGCTGAGTGTGCTGAATAAATAAGATGATTTTAGTAAATATTTGTATATCAATATATTATATGATTGTTTTTATATTAACTAACTTATTAACGCACATTTCCGAAATCGCTTGTATAGCTCAAAATAAGCCCTTATATTTGCAGTGTCAATAAGCTTAACGACAGAAACTAATAAAAAGATTAATAACTAAAAACTATTACAATTATGCCAGTATTATATAAACCTTTCCAGTCTAATCTGGAAGATAAAAAAAGTGGGAAGAAACTGTTTTATCCCCATGTAGTTCGTACAGGAAATATCAATTCCGCACAGCTTTCCAAAGAGATTGCCGCATATTCTTCCCTTTCTCCGGGTGATGTGAAAAATACGCTTGACAACCTGGTGACGGTGATGGCGCAGCATCTTCAGTCGTCCGAAAGCGTCAGCGTGGATGGTTTGGGAACGTTCCGCATGGTGATGAGTGCCCGTGGCCGGGGTGTTGAGACTGCCGACGAGGTGAGTGCTGCACAGGCTACGCTTACCGTCCGCTTCCAGCCTACCACGACGAAGAATCTGGACCGTACCACCGCTACCCGTTCTATGGTGACGGGTGTCAAGTGTGCCCGCTATGACAAGCTGGTCTCCGCACCTGGTGACGGCGGATCAGTTGATGATCCGAATGACAAGCCTGGTGGTGGCAGCGATGGCGGAGATGATGGAGAAGCACCGGACCCGACAGTATAGCTTGTTCCTTCCTTCGCGGGAAGAAATATAAGACTAACGACTGAACTGAACTGTAAAAACAGAAAAACGAAGAAACAAGAAAGAAACTAGAGCTAACTAAGGATCACCAGCTAAAGACTGATAAAAGATAACAGTTTAAAGACTAGGCTTTTAATAAGACAATCAACTAAACAGAGAATTATCAAATCACATGAGGACTATCAATTTGATCGTGGTGCATTGTTCCGCCACGCAGGGGAATCGTACGCTTTCTCCGGAGGCTTTGGACCTGATGCACCGCCGCCGTGGTTTCAACGGAACAGGCTATCACTACTACATCCGCAAAGACGGAACGGTGCATCTTACCCGCCCTGTCGAACGCATCGGTGCACACGCAAAAGGTTTTAATGCCAGCAGTATTGGAATCTGCTATGAAGGCGGTCTGGACTGCCGGGGACGCCCGGCAGATACCCGGACGCCGGAACAGCGTGCTGCGCTTCGGCTGCTGATTCATCAGTTGCTGGAGGTATTCCCCGGCTGCCGGGTGTGCGGGCATCGGGATCTCTCGCCGGACAGGAACGGTAATGGAGAGATAGAACCGGAAGAGTGGATGAAGGCGTGTCCGTGCTTTGATGCCGAGCAGGAATTTAAAGAATTTGCGGCAGAAGACACGGAAGAAACACAGAGTAAACTAAACTATTTAAAGAACAAGAAAGGAGGTAAATGATGGCAATGAAGAGATCTGTATGGGATATGATCCTGAAGGTGGTTATCGCGGTAGCGTCGGCTGTGGCAGGCGTATTGGGTGCTAATGCGATGAATCTGTAAGAGAAGTAATTAACGGGAACTCCCTGTCATGGGAATATGCGCGCTACTTTATCGGGCAGGGAGTTTCTTAGTATTGTGATTTTATTTAAGAAACTATTATATATCAAAGAATATGAAAAAAAGACTACTATCAGTATTTGTTTTTCTGGCAATATTCAGTTTCAACTGTATAGGTCAGCAACAAATACCTATTAAAAATGTACCCAGTCCGGAAATAGCCGGTTTGGGAGAATATGGAAAAGTTCCAGTTAGTTTATATACGGGAGTTCCGGATATATCCGTGCCTATTTATGAATTGAAAGCTGGTAACTATTCGTTATCACTTGCTGCAAGTTATCATTTGGCTTCGGTAAAGCCTAATTCCCAGTCTGGTTGTCTTGGACTTGGATGGAATCTTATAGCAGGCGGCTATATTACACGTTCTGTTCGTGGAATGTATGATGAGAAATGTCAATCAAATGGATATGCTCCGGGTTATTATGCACATGCTTCTAAATTGAAAAATATCAGTAATGAACAGTTTAAAGCAGAAACGATGCATATACAAAGCACGGAAAATGATTATTATGAATTAACTGCTGACGAATTTTCGTTTAGTGTTTGTGGTTATTCTGGAAATTTCTACTATGCCGGTAATGGAGAGTGGAATGTTGTTTCTGATCAGGATATACGTGTGGAATTTAATCCTGTTGATGGGGAAGGCTTTCTTAGTTTGTCGGAAGTCGGAAAACGTCTTGATGTAAGTAGATGGGGAGCAAGCACAAGAAACAATCGTTTTTTCAATAAATTTACGCTGATTACTCCTGATGGATGCAGGTATGAATTTGGTGGAATCAACGCTACTGAATATAGTATTCCTTATTATGCCCGCTATAACAGTGATTTAATAGCTACTACCTGGAGGTTGTCCAAAATAACAACCGTAGACAAGCGGGTAATAGAATTCAGTTATGACACTTCAGCTATCATGTGTGATCTTCGTTATGTACCCCAACAGAAAGTGGTGACCAACATACCATGCACTTATAGTGGTATACAAAGTGGGCGTTCAGGGATGACTGGGTATCTGCTTTTCCCAGTTAATTTAAAGACTATAAAAACACCTAACGAGATATTGGAATTCAATTATTACAATGAATACGGATATGGAGATAAGTTTGTTGATAGTTATTTGGCATGGAAAGACAATGCAAATTATGACCGTCAGGATATAGATAACATGAATTTTGAAGACCCGGCTAATCAATTTACTCTGTTTTTAGGAAACCAAATTGATAATACCGATCAGGCAACATTGCGTCAATCGATTAAATCAAAACTACAACATAAAATTCTTCATTGTATTTATGTGAAAGGAAAGAACTCCAAGGCTTTGAAAACTATATATTTTGACTATGCAAGGAATAATCGTACTAAATTGTCTTTAATTACGGAACGTTCAGGGAATCCGGATTTGATCCCTAACTATGTATGGCACCCACATGGATTTTATTTTCTTACTTGGTATAATATACCTGAGAATTTGACCGGAGGTCGCGTACCTGAATATCGTTTTCTTTATAATTCGGAAAAACGTATGCCAAATGATTATGTACGCCCGATTGCCGATTCGTGGGGATATTATACAGGAGGAAGTGTTGCTTTTGCCGAGATACCTAATTTTTCTCAGACTTATAGTAGTTTGCAATATACTTTGGCAGAGGTCTTGACGGAAGTCATTTATCCAACAGGTGGAAAAAGCCGTTTTGAATATGAATTGAACAACTATTCAAAAGTGGTAGCTCCTTCTTTGATGTCATTAACAGACAAAAGTGGTACTGCAGGCGGTTTGCGTATTCGGCGTATTACCAATCTGGATAATGAAGATAATGTGCTTGGTGCCAAGCAATATTACTATTCGAATACCCGTGACCGATTTGGAAAAAGTAGTGGAATATTGAAAAGTCTTCCTGTTAATGAGATGGTGTATACTCTTAAGGATGGAGATAAGGAGCCTGATCCTAAGAATGCAATATCGTTATATCTCAAATCAAAGGGAGGTTTTTTCCCATCAGTTACTAATCTGAATACACCGGATGTAGGTTATTCTTGTGTAATTGAAGAAGCGTTCGACAAAGATAATAAGTCGCAAGGTTATATTGTGCGTCATTACTCTAACTATAATGAGGATATTTATGGTAATACTCATTATGACGAGCTTGCTTTTTATTCTATGTTTGAAGGGAACTCTTATACAATGCCATTTAGCAGTCGTTCTATGGAGAGAGGAAAGTTGTTGTCTGAAGAATACTATGATGTCAATGATCGTTTGCGAAAGAAGGTGAATTACCGATACAAAGAGGTAACTCCAGGCTCATTTGTAACAGCTGATCAAATGGTGTTGTTCTTTTGTACAGATTTAGACAATTTCATGCTAGGAAAAGTGGGGACTTTAACTCGTACATATACACATGCTTATCTGACCGACTCTGTTATAGAAACTCTTTATCCTCAATCGGGAAATACGGCATTTGTTATAGAAAAGGCGTATCAATATAATAAGTATAAGCAGTTAAGCCAAATAGCCGGTAGAAACAGCGATGGAAAAAGTACTCTGACAGAATATGTTTATGCTGCAACTTTACCGGAATATAAATGGATGGAAGAAGCACATATACTATCTCCGGTTTCTAGTAAAAAAGAACAGACAGGCGGCTCTTATTTAAAAGAGGTATATCAGTATATGGGTCCTATACCTTATATAAAGCAGATTAGTACAGATAGAGATGGTTATGTGCATAAACATTACACTGTGCAGGCTGTGGATGGTTATGGGAATCCTATATATCTTCACGAAGAGTCAACGCCCGTTGTATTGATATGGGGAGCTGAAGGTCAACGGTTAATATCACGGATAGAAAATGCCACTCTTAATCAAGTGGAAGAAGCATTGGGAATGAATGTGAAGGATTTCTCTTCATCCGATATCTCTGCAACTAATTTGCTAAAAATAGAAAATATCAGGCATAAGATATCCGGAACGCATTTCTATATTTACAAATATACAAATGAGTTGCGTTTGGTCTCAGAAACAAAGCCTAATGGAATCACTGTGTTTTATAAATATGATTTTCTGGGTCGCCTGACAGAGAATTATATTATGGAATTTAAAGATGGAGATTATCAAAAACGGATATTAAATATATATGATTACAATTATTATTATGGCTCCAAGATTGAAAGTGGAGAAGTAGCCATAGAGAAAGGAGGACAACTATGAAATTGCATAAAATAATATTACTTCTAATTTTGCTATCAGGATTTTCGATAGAAATACCTGCGCAGAATTCTTTGCAGAATGAGATAGGTAAGCTCGAATATGACACGTTGAAGAGGGATATGGTTAAAACAAAACATCTGGACCATATAAACATTTCTGATACATCGTCAGTGAGTTGCGCAAACTACTTGTTTCGTGTGAAAGAACCATTATATATTTCTTTTAAGTCTAATTATTTCACTATGGGAATGGAAATGGAGAAAGTTCCGGGACAATTGGAATGTCAATTAAAAATAACAGATGATAATTTGCTCACTAATCAGGTGTATTATCAGAATGCGAAAAGTGTTGATCCGGATTCTTTATCATCAGTGAGTTTCACTGATACTCTTTTGTTATTTGCCGGTACATATTGTTTGACATCGACTGTAATAGAAAAGAACAAAGATATTCTTGTTCCTGATGATAATGGTGTGAATGCTGCAAGTGTATTGAAAACTAATACTTTTGATATTAAACCGATCGACCCGCATGAACCAATAAAGCCTTTTCCGCCGATTGATCCTTTTCCGCCAATAGATCCGGTCTTGCCGATGGACTCAATTCGACCACTTCCTTTATTTTATATCATGACTCTGTCAATAGAGACAAAAGGACTTGCTCCGGAAGAACAGCCGATGCCGGCTATTCCTTTTCCTGCAATAAATTGGGGAAATGATCTATTGCCCGAACGTTTTGGCAAAAATGCTGTTCTGTTTTCAAGAGTAGGACAGGAAATAAGGAAGAAGGTATGCTTGTGGTTAATTACTATGATGGGCTGGGGCGTTCGAAAGAAACGGTACAACAAGGTGTGAGTCCTAGTCATAAAGATTTAGTAACCCTACAAGAATATGATGGGTGGGGGCGTAAAGCCAATACATGGTTGCCAGCTGTAACGACACAAAACACAGGTGATTTCATATCTGTAGCTTCTTGTGGAGAATTGGCACGCAATACTTATGGAGGAGATGCTTATCCGTATTTAACCTTTACCTACGAAAATTCTCCTTTGGAAAAAGTAATTAAACAGCATAATCCGGGGAGAGTATGGCGTGAAAATGGCAGATCATTGAAAATAGATGAGTACGTTAATATCGCTGGTAATGATACTTTAGGTTGTTTCGGTTTTCAATTGATCAATGGGGCAAGAGAAGCATTAAATATTAGTGTAAGTAAACAGTATGAAAATGGAAGCTTGCTTGTTACACGCTCAGAGGATGAAGATGGAGTCACTTTGTTTGAATTTAAAGACCGTTTGGAAAGAACCGTTCTGGAACGTCGTATAGAATCAAGACTGAAAGGGGATAAGCAATTGTCGGATACTTACTATATTTATGATGATTTGGGAAAACTTTGTGCTGTTCTTCCTCCTGCATTGTCCGATCAGTTGAGTGTAGGTAATATTCCTGCAGAAAAACTCGATATGTATGGATATTTGTATAAATATGATGTGGCGGGAAACCTCATGGCTAAAAAGCTTCCAGGAATTTCATGGGAATACTATGTCTATAATGTAAACAACAATCTTATATTTAGCCAGAATGGCGAGGAACGTAAAAGAGGAGAATGGAAATTTAGTATTCCGGATGCATTCGGTCGTGTATGCTTGCAGGGAGTATGTAAAGTTGCGATTGATCCGTTTGATAATCCTTATTTAAAACCTATTTTTAGTGGATTGTCGAATTGGTATGTTTGTCAATACGTAGGAAGTACTGAATATGGGGGGTATCAGTTTAGTGGAAGTCTTATGGCAGGATTAGTGGGGCCGAAACCATTAGTTCAGGTAATCAATTATTATGATAACTATGACTTTATGTATCGGACAGATCTTTCGGCAAGAGATGAATTTAGATATACCCATGAAGAAGGTTTTGCCGCTACGTCATCCAGTGCTAAAGGAATGTTGACAGGAATAGCTAAGTTGCATACGGATGCATACGATCAGTATCGTAATGGTGAATATGGAGTGGATTCTCCCTACAATTACTCAGTGATGTATTATGATGATCGTGGTCGCCTTTCTCAAACTGTTTCTGACAACCATTTAGGTGGTATGGACCGTGATTTCTTTTCCTATGATTTTAATGGGAACGCCTTGCGGCATTTACACCGTCAGACCGGGGCTGGAAATGAGATTTTGAGTGACAGTTATACCTATGAGTATGATCATGCCGAACGTCTTGTAAAGGCGCTGCATCGTTTGGGAGATGCTCAGGAAGTGATTCTTATTGACAATGTGTATGATGATTTGGGACGCTTATCCCGGAAGACGTTCCATAACGGTCTGTTGAATACGTCTTATTCGTATAATATTCGTAGTTGGCTAACTGGTATCACTGGTTCATCTTTTGAGCAAGTATTGCATTATACGGACGGAACGGGTATTCCATATTACAATGGTAATATCAGCAGTATGGTTTGGAAATCGGGTGAAGATGATATAATGAGAGGCTACCACTTTACTTATGATAATTTGAATCGTTTGACGAATGCGGTGTATGGAGAAGGCAGTGTTCTCGTTCAAAATCAGAATCGCTTCAATGAACAAGTAACCGGATACGATAAGATGAGTAATATTTTAGGGATCAAACGTTCCGGACAGACTTCATCTACCGGATACGGCTTGATAGATGATCTGGCAATGTCCTATAATGGGAACCAACTAAAATCAGTATCAGATAGGGCTACAAATTCTGTTTACGGCAATGGCTTTGATTTCAAAGACGGAGTAAACAAAGAAGCTGAATATGAATATGATGAAAATGGTAATATGACGAAAGATTTGAACAAGAAAATATTGAATATCCAATATAATTTTATAAATTTACCGAGTCGTATAGAATTTGAAAACGGTCA
>ERZ791925.905-NODE-905-length-17122-cov-5.963380_pt1 | contig 17122 bp, 9 predicted proteins | sample MGYA00510132_ERZ791925 | MGnify/ENA primary metagenome ERZ791925 (study PRJEB30046, sample SAMN00792075) | human gut metagenome | study: EMG produced TPA metagenomics assembly of the A metagenome-wide association study of gut microbiota in type 2...
GTTGACCGTCGGATGGCATCTTATATACCGCATCATTTCCGGTATGTTTATACAGGAACGCGTGCTGACAGAAAGCGTGCACTGGAAAAGGAGGATATGGAACGATTGATGAAAGAGCTTCCCAAACAAATTCATCAGGGAAGGGAAGAATTACAACGTACGCGCGCGTACTTTTTCTTAATGTTCATGCTTCGTGGTATGCCGTTCGTAGATCTTGCGTATCTTAAAAAGCAGGATATAGTGGGGAATGTACTTACTTATCGTCGTAGAAAAACCGGAAGACTTCTGACCGTGACGCTTCTGCCGGAAACTATGAAACTGATGAAAAAGTATATGAATACCGATTCTGCTTCTCCTTATCTTTTTCCCATACTGACTGGCGGAGAGAGTACCGAAGCTACCTACAGGGAATATCAGATAGCTTTGCGTAATTTTAACTATCAGCTTCTGTTACTGAAACAAGTACTAGCATTGACTTCTGATTTAAGCTCGTACACCGCTCGGCATACCTGGGCTACAATGGCATATTATTGCGAGATACATCCAGGCATTATTTCAGAGGCGATGGGGCATTCATCCATTATCGTCACAGAGACTTATCTAAAACCTTTTAAGAATAAGAAAATTGATGAAGCGAATGTGACGATCCTATCTTCACTGAAAAGGAACTATGTTTGTGGCAAGTAGCTGATTGATAGTGCTGTTACTTTGTAGGTAACGGGAAGAAAAGACGCTGCAAATATGAGCATATTTCTTAAAACATCCAAACAAAATCGTACATTTTTTCTAATAAACTACTCAAAATAGGAATAAACACAGAAGAACACGTGGATTCTTTGTCTTAGAACTTTGTTAACGTCTAAATTTTGCAATAGATTTCCCGCCCCTCTACTTTTTCTCATAAGTAGGGGTAAGAAGATTCGTCATATATCGTATTATTTTCTAGTATAGACTACTCCAAAAGAGCAGGCACAAGGGTTTTCCCGTTACCTACAAAGTAACGGGAAGAGGGGGAGTGAAGCGAAATAAATCATGAATTAGTACAAACAAATTTTTTATTTATTAATTGTATAACATTTAATTTACTTTTATGAGAAAATGGACGTATTTAGTCGCAACCTTGCTCATGGCAGGTACGACGGCGACATTCACGGGATGTATTGATACCGATGAACCGGAAGGCATTGCAGAACTTAGGGGAGCAAAGTCTGAATTTATCAAAGCTCAAGCTGCAGTTGAGCTTGTAGAGGCTGAATTGAGAAAAGCACAGGTTGCAGAGCAAGAGTTAGTTAATGCAGGTTTGGCACTTCAGAATAAATCTGCAGAAATTGATTTGCAGTTGCATGAACTGGATATTCAGTTGAAGCAACTCCTGATTGAAAAGGAAGAAGCTGCTACTGCACAAGCAAAAGCAGAAGCGGAAGCTGCCATTGCAAAAGCGGAAGCTGACAAAACTAAGTGGGAAAATGAAAAGGCATTGATTGTTGAGCAGTATAAGGAAAAAATGCTTCTTGCCGAAACTGCCACTGCTAAAGCACAGGAAGCTTACAAACAAGCTATGGAACAGATTGAAGCTTCCAAGTTATTGCTGACAGATGAGGAACAAATTCGTTTAAATGTTGTAGAGGCAAAAGTTGCTTATGCTAAGATAGCTATGGATAAGGCTATGTATGGATATTCAACGACAGAAGTTAAGACTGAACAAAGGCTTGTATCTAAATCAACAAGTTCACAGACAAGTGTTGGCGAAGGAGCTGGGACAACAACTACTACTGGTACTGATGAAAAGTATATTACATATTATGTAATTACACAAAATCCGGATAATGCAAATAACGGATATGCAGAAGGTAGCTTGAAGAAACTTCAGGAACAGTTGGCGGACTATCCTAATTGGGTGGCTGATGGAAACATCGAGGCTAAATTGAAGAATGCTGTGGAAATCGCTGAATCCAATTTGAATATAGCGCAAAAAACAGCTGATGGATATAAGGCTATTTTGGATAATGAATATACTACATTAGCCGATTGGGAAGCAGAAGTTAAAAAGCTGAAGGATGAAATGGCAACATTAGATGTTCAGAAACGACAGTATGAACTTAAAAAAGAAGAATTAAAAGTTGCTAATCCTAATTTAGAAAAGAACAAAACTGCTGCTGAGAAAAAATTAGACGATGCTAAGGATGCTCTCGCTAAAGTTAATACTACTACTAATGTAGCTTCTGCTTACTCTAAAAAAGCAGATCAGAGCATTCTTAAAGGCCTGAATGATGCTTTTGATGGTATTGGTGGGGTAGTTGGCTATAATAAATCAACAGGTGAATTCAGCTATGCAAAAACGGTACTGGTTACTAAGGCGCAAGAACAGATTGATGGCTGGAATAAACTTATTGATGTAGCTACTCAAGGGATTGATTTAGAGGATCTTGCATGGTCTAAACTTGAAGTCGTGAAAGCAGAGGCTGAAGCAACAAAAGCTAATGAAACTTACGATGCTGATTATAAGGCATGGGAGAAAGCTCGCGATAAATATATTGAAGTTGAAGCTATTGATATAGATGCTTCAAAAAAAGCTGCCGAAGCTGCAATAGCTGCTTATAATAAATTGGGTGATGCTGCTAGAACACAGGATGCTAATATCAGTAAATTAGCTACTGCTTTAGCTGAGTACTATCAAGATGCTTTGGATAAGGAACTTAAAAGTACAAAAGCAGAAGCAACAGAGACTTCTACCAATACTAAAAAAGCAATTTCAGCTTGGATAATAGCTAATCCTTTGGCAAACTTCAAGTCAATTGTAGGGCTAGAACTAAATTTAATTGAATGGACAGCTGGTGCTGTGACAAAAGCTAATAAGATAGAACAAGCTAATGCAAATAAGCTTCTTGAACTTGGAGCATCTGCTGGTGATATTCCATATGAGTCATGGAAAAAAGCTTCAACAAAAGTATTTGGTGATAAATTTAATCGTGATAATGAACCTAGAAGAGTTGCTGTGTCAGCTGATATGGTTCTTAAGGAAGTTAATGGCAATAGACTGGCAACAGAATTGCAAGATGGTGACTATGGAACTCTTGGTATCTCTATTTATGCAACGGCAGAAGCTGCACGTCTGACTGCTGTGATAAACCAGGCTGATACCTATAAAGCTTTGAAAGCAGAGTTTACAGCTCAAAAAGCTAAAGAACAAGCTACGCTGGATAAGAAAAAAACAGAATTGGCTGCAAATGTAGCAAAAGCAGAGACTGCTTTGACTGACGCTAAAGCAGCTTATGATAAAGTCTTTAAGGAAGTAGAGGCAAATATTAAGAAAGTTAGTGAGGATTATGACTATAAAGACGCTATAAAAGATAAAATTGAGTCTACAATTTCTGACTATATTGCTAGCCTTGATGAGTTAGGTGATGATTATAAAGATATGACTTTGGAGGAAATCAAAGAAGCTATTAATGCTGAATATTTAAAAGCTGTTACTAGCCTTCTTGATAAAAAAGCAGCTTTGGCTACTGCTGAAAGAAATTTAGAGAAGTTGGCTGAAGGTACGTATACTGATAATAATTATATCGAGGATACATTTGCAAATATTCAGGAAAATATCAAAGTAAAACAGGCTGAATATGATGCTGCCAAGGCAGACTATGATACTGCAAGCGCTCAGTTGAAAGCACTTCTTGCTATCTTCTTGAAATAATTCCCTAACTACGTAAAAGTAACAAGATGATAAAAAAACTATGCACATTACTTTTGCTGACCTGTATGACAGCTGCGCCTTCAATGGCGCAGCGTTACAGCAGCAGTGATGATGCGTCGTTTGCCCCGAAGAAAGGACAGTGGCAGGTTTCAGTCCTGCTTGGTAGCGGAAAGTTTTTTAACGAAAACACTTCTTATCTGCTTCCCAAGTTCTCCAATGACGGAGGAGTAGTCGGACTTCCAAATGGAGGGACGGATAACTCCGGCGACCTGAACCGCTATCTGAACATCGGGAGTCTGAATAATAATAGTCTGGTCAATATAGCCGGAATTGAAGGTAAATATTTCGTGTCTGACAATTGGGATGTAAATTTCCAGTTCAGCATGAACGTCAGCCTCACTCCTAAGAAAGACTATGTAGAAGGAGACAACAGTGTGCCCGACATGATTATCCCTGCGCAAAGTTATATCAATGCGCAGATGACCAACAACTGGTATGTATCTGTCGGTTCCAACTACTATTTCAAGACTCGCAACGAACGTATTCATCCGTATCTTGGAGGCGCACTCGGCTTCCAGATGGCACGCATTGAAACGACCGAACCATACACCGGAGACACCTATAAGGATAGTGACGACTCGGAAGAACTTCCGTCACAGGTCTATGTTTCTGGAAGTAAAGCCGGCCAGATGTACGGTTTCAAAGTAGCTGCCGTAGCAGGTATCGAGTATAGCATTGCCAAAGGTTTTGTTTTCGGTTTCGAAATGCACCCTCTGGCTTACCGTTATGACCTGATACAGATTTGCCCGAAAGGATTTGATAAATATAACGCCAGTCACCATAACATCAAGATATTTGAAATGCCTGTGGTGAAACTGGGATTCAGATTCTAAGGATGAATGATTATACAAATGTATGAATGAAAAGAGAAAGCCGTTCAGCTGATAGTGCGGACGGCTTTTCTTTTTTAAAGAAGAATGAAGAGCTTAATGAACAGATATGTGAAACTTTTATCTTTTCTTCCGGGAATATGCCTGATAGCGGCTTGCGCCGGGCATCAGATAAAAGGTTACGAGATTAACGGCAGTGCACCTTTGCCCGAATTCGAAGGAAAAATGGTTTATATGAAAGATGCTTCGAGCGGGCAGCCAATAGATAGTGCAGAAATAATTCATGGAAAGTTTGCTTTTGCCGATACGGTGACTATTGTGTCGCCCGTAGTAAAAGTGCTTTCTATTCGTGCCAGCAAATCGGGACTGGAATACCGCCTCCCTGTCGTCATAGAGAATGGTAGTATCCAAGCCGATATTTCCGATGTGGTTTGTACGGGAGGAACAATGCTGAATGAACGGATGCAGGATTTTCTCATGGCTGTTGATGAATATTCCACAGCTTGCGAGAACAAGCAAACGGAACAGATAAAATCCGGATTTGCGGATTTATTGAAAAAATACATAGAAATCAATGATGACAATGCAATAGGAGAATATATCCGGACTGCCTATCGTTCATCACTTTGATGCAATCAGATTGCTTTTAAGACTATAAACTAAATTTCCCACATAATAATATTCTCTCCAGATATTTCCTCCATATTTTTATAGAAGGGAATGTTGCATAAGAGAGACAGAAATGTGCCCTTGTGAAAGTCCGTATTTCTGTATTGTTATGTTTTGAGGACGTTCCCGTATTTCCCATTCCCTTTTTCCCCCGGGGACGTCCTTTTTTCTTTAATCCTGTGAGTGATATTGTGTAGGCAACACCCCAAACATGTCCTTAAAACATTTACTGAAATAACTCGGTGTAGCGAATCCCACCTTTTCCGATATCTCAATAACGGTCAGTTCCGTATGAGTCAGTAATCCGGCAGCTTTCTTTAAACGGATGCTTCGGATAAATTCTGTGGGTTTCTGCCCCGTGATAATTTGCAGTTTGCGGTAGAGATTCATTCGACTCATACACATGTCGTCGCTGAAAGCTTCCACGCTATAATCACTGTTATCCAGATTCTTTTCGACCAGTTCGATTGCTTTTTGCAGGAATCGCTCGTCTACTTTGGAAGAAGTGAGGTCTTCTGCATTCACCTCAATACCTGACAAGAATATCTGTTTCCGTTTTTGCTGCAATGCCAGCAGATGCTGGATCCGGTTCTTTAAAATATCCATGTTGAAAGGCTTTGTCAGGTAGCAGTCTGCTCCCGACTGATATCCTGCCAGTTCGTTTTCGTCACCTGTGCGGGCAGTAAGCAGGATAATGAAGATGTGTGAAGTCTTCATATTCTCTTTCAGCCGGAGACATAATTCAAACCCGTCCATTCCCGGCATCATGACATCACTCACAATGATATCCACTTCTTTCTCATTGGCGATGGCTTCCGCTTCTTCTCCGTTGGAGGCTTCCCATACCTGATATTCTTGTGATAACTGCTGATACATGAATTGACGGAATTCTTCATTGTCTTCTACAATCAAAATGGTCTTCCGGGCATCTGATGAGTTCGTTTCAGTTGCTCCGGATTCATCCGGTATATTCTCCTCTCTCGGTAACAAGCGTTTATCAACCAGATTGGTTGGAAGATAGACACAGAATTCAGTTCCTTCTTCCTTATTGCTTTCCACTTCTATAAAGCCTTGATGCATGGCGACATATTCTTTCACAATATGCAGTCCGATGCCACTTCCTGCTGTTGCCTGTCTGTGGCTGTTTGCCCCGATCTGATAATAGCGGTCGAATATATGGGGAAGTTCATCTGCTGTTATTTCCTGCCCGGTGTTCTGCACGATGATGCAGACGTACTGTATCCCTCCTCTGTTCTCCATTTTGAAAAACACATCGATTCTTCCTTCAGGAGGTGTAAATTTGAACGCATTATTGAGTAAGTTGTAGAGAATCCTGTGTACTTTATCCCGGTCAAGATACATATAAAGCGTTTGTTTCAGTGGTATGACTGAAAAGCGAATCTGCTTGTTGTTCGCATACGACTCGAATGCTTCGCAAGTGGTTGTGACAAATTCACTAATATCTGCATTCGTCAGATTCAGTTTTTCTTCGCTCACTTCCAGTTTGCGGAAATCCAGTAATTGATTGACTAATTGCAGCAACTCTTCAGCATTGCGATAGATGGAAGCTAACTGTTGCTTTAACTTGCCGTCCTGAATCTCCGACAGCAGACAGCTTAGAGGAGTGATAATCAGTGTCAGGGGAGTGCGTAAGTCGTGGCTGACATTCGTAAAGAAGCGGAATTTCATCTGTGTCAGTTGTTCTTCCAACTGTTCCTGTTGCTTCCGGTGCAGACGGTTGAAGTAGATCTTTATGACTCCTGCCGCTATTAGAATAAAAGAAAGTATATAGAGGGTGTAGGCCCACCATGTCTCATACCATGCCGGTAGACGATCGATTTGCAGGCAGGATATGGGCTGTGCCCAACAACCGTGAATGTCCGTCGCTTTAATTTCCAGTGTGTAGCTGCCTTTGGGAAGTTTGGTGAAATACGCAGTGTTTACTCCCGGAGGGAGTGATTTCCAGCTTGCATCCCATCCTTTCAGACGGTAAGCATAACTGATTTGTCCGGCGTACAAGTGTTCCAGCGTAGAAAAGGAGATTTCTACATTGATATTATCAGGATTCAATTCTATTTGCCGGGTATTTATACCTGTTATTTGTGTTTTTCCGTCTATTTTGATGGAGGATATAACGGGCTTTATATCATTGGGAGATTGATCCAGTTCTGCAGACGGAGTAATCAAGCAAAAAGCACCAATCCCTCCGAGGCAAATCGCCCCGTTTTCCATTTTGCGGATGGAAAGGAAATAATCCATTTGAATGAAGCGGTCGGAATTATACATTATTCTAAATGAATGATTCGTCGGATTGTATTCTTTTACGTATGGGTCTGCCAATATCCACAAATGTCCCAAGTCGTCTATCTCCATCCCTTTGATGGCGTCTCCATTAGTGTTGCAGGCATTTTCTTCCCGGGAGATAACTTTTGTTTGCGGATGATAGCTGTACACATTTCCTTCCAAAGTAGCTACCCACACTTTTCCATCAGGAGCGATGAGGACAGATGAATAGTTTTCTCCTTTCCGAATCGTATGTCTTTCTCCTTTCGGAGAAAAATATTGGAACTCCAATGCTTCTGTAATACAGAATATCGTTCCGTCCGCAGCAACTGCCAGGTCGTTTATCATATCCGTACCGCCCTGAAACTTTTTGAGTTCCCCTTTGGAAAGAGAATATTGATAGATGGCATTTTCTGTGCCTATCCATAAGTTTCCCCGATTGTCTTCGCTTAATACACGAATCTGTCGGGCATCCGGCAGTTGGATCTCTTTCGTCAGTTTCATCTTCATGTCTTCATGTTGCAGATGCAATAGACACGCATTATCGGATGCAGCCCAGATTCCGGGTTGAGTATGACATTTCTCGATACATTTTATGATATTATACTTTCCTGTTTCTTCGGAAAAATCCGATGCAAAAGAAATCAGTTCGGAGGCGGGATGATAGATGGATAATCCGGTTCTTCCCTGCCATATCCAATAATAGTCTTTTTCTTGAATCGTTCTGTCTGCCATCACCGGATAACCGGTGATAGCGGACATGGCAGAAGTGGGGTAACGTTTGATTTTGTTGGCGTCGAACGAGAGGATAAACGTATGGGGAGAATATCCAGGAACCCATACATTACCGGCACGGTCTTCAATGATTCTATCCAATATTTTTCTGCCTTTAGGTAGAAAATTTTCCGTATCGATAGGGTGAAGTGCGTCATCTATAATCCGGTAAGCATATAAATCGTCCATCGCCGAAACCCACAACACTCCCTGTCGGCTGTCTTTTAGTAATCCCAGTATTTGAGTCTTATGCGGTGTTTGTTCGTACCCTTCTAAGGTGGCGGGTTGTAACTTACAGATTACTTCTTTCGACTGTGGATTGGAAGAAAGGATTAATTGCACAACTCCTTTTCCCCAAGTGGCTACCCAATAACATTCATTTTGTACATCTTCAATCATTTGTACAGGCGGTGCGTCGCACGCCCATTGGTAGGGCAAAAAACTGTCTGTTGACGGATGATATTGTAAAAGACCTCCCGATCCTTGCAGTACCCAAAGTTGATGTTTCCCATCTTCGTAAAAGTCAGTAACGTTTCGTCTCGTGCCCTTCCATTCTGAAGGATAACTCCCAAGACATTTGCCTTCACTGGAAAAGTGATAAATCATACCTTCGGCCGAAGTCCAGATGGTGCCGTCATGAATAGCCCGGACAGCATCGACTCTTTGCTTCTTGAGTTCCCCGTCTGTTATTTCATTGATTTGATAATTGGCTTTATCCAATCTGTATAAACCGCGTTTGGTGCCGAACCAGAGATGATGTCCGTTGTCTTCTGCTAGACAAGTAATATCGTTGCTGGATAGTAGGTGAGGCGTATTTAAGTCCGAACGAAAGACATTAATCTGATAACCGTTGTCACGGCACAGGCCTCCGCCTTCTGTTGCATACCACATATAACCTTCGCTATCCTGAAGAATCCGGTGGATATGTGCTACCGGTAACAATCTTTGAGTAGGAAGCTCCGTGACGACGACTTGTTGGGACGAAACGGAAAGAGTAGCCAGTAGACTGAGAATGAGACTATAATAGTATTTTAAAGTCATGCTTTTTATTTTAATACGGACAGCTATGTTTTTTCCAGACAAAGATAGTCTTTTTTTACAAATACTTTATATCTTTGCAAAACAATGGCATATGCCGCGATTTAACCATACCACTGAAAATATGAAAACAAAAACTTTATTAGGCTTCTTTCTCCTCTCTCTCATGACTTTTTGTATATCAGCCTGTCAAGATGATGCAGAGATTATTTTATTTAGCGGTTCCGAATTAATCGACGAAACGGGAACCTGTACGAACACGATTTCTTCTACAGTCCTGTATCTTAATGGATGGGAAGCGGAGAATATCGGGATAGCTAATGGAAAAGGTGGCTACTCGGCGCAAAGCTCCGATGAAACGATTGTGACGGCGACAGTCAACGATAATAGGTTATGGCTTAGCTCACACGGTAAAAAAGGGAAAGTAACGGTTACTGTTAGTGATAAGGATGGTAATTATGTCACGCTGCCTGTTACGGTTTCTTATGGTGTACTGACATTTACATGTCTCGACCAGCCTGAATTCCAAGTGTCCAGACCTAGTGAAGATATGTTGTTATTGGACGCAGAAGAGGACTTGCAGAAAAAGGTGAATGCGGCAATGGCTTTTTATTCTTTTATTAATAAGGGAGATATCTGTGTGTTACGACCGGATGATGTGTATCGTTTATCTGAAGAAGGAGAAGGAGGGAAATTTACCTATAAGACACAGGATGAACAGATTCTTGCTGAAGGAACATATCGGATAGAATGGGCTTCACTGGCTGGAAAACAGAAAAAAGCTTTTGTCTTTACATATAAAGGTGAAAATGATGTAGAGAAACAACACACCTTCTTTAATTTTAGCCCGTATTTAGGAACTCAAAGTCTTACAAGAGAAAGAGGTCCGATTACTACGGCATGGTTGGAAGATGTATCTGATTCACCTTATCTCGAAGATGTTTTACCTGCAGATAGAACGGTTGTATATTGGGTGGATACAATGATCTTCAGTTTATCTGCGGAGGATTTGTAATCATTTGTACGGGCTTTATTGTAAAGCCCGTATACGTACTTCGGTTGTTTTCTCATTTTTCAATCCTTCTTTTACTTTATTGATATCCGTATCTCCGTAATGATAAGGATACAAAATGCGCGGCTTGATAATTTGAGTTGCACGTATCGCTTGTTCCGGTGTCATGGTGTAGGGTTGGTTGACTGGCAGGAAAGCGATATCAATATCTTTCACTTGGTTTAGTTCTGGAATATCTTCTGTATCTCCGGCGATATAGATGCGGGTCCCTCCCAGAGTAAGAATATAGCCGTTGTCACGTCCTTTGGGATGGAACTTATCTCTGCCGGGAGTCGTATTATAGGCCGGTACGGCTTCCAGTTTGATATCATCTGCCAGTTGAAGCACATCGCCGTTCTTCATTTCCTGTCCTCTGTTCAGCATTTTCCGGCAATTAGGATTAGCAATAATTCTAGTCCCGCTTGTTTCGATAGCTGCTATTGCTTTGGTATCGAAATGGTCGCCATGTTCATGCGTAATCAGGATGAAATCCGCCTTCGGCTGTTGTGTATAGTCGGCGTAATCGGATACTGGATCAACGAATATTTTTTGTCCTGCATATTCCAGCAATAAGCTCGCATGTTTGAAGAAAGTGATCTTCAGGCTTTTCCCATTGTGGGTGGTAAATGAATCCATTTCAAAGTTTTGCATCTTTGTAGTCAGGTTAGTTGGGTTGTTAAATGAATGGGAATAAGAAAATCCGTAAGAAAAGCATAATACGAATGCTAATAATAGATTCTTTTTCATATCTATACAGAATTTGGTTCCCTGCAAAGATAAACATCCGAGAAGATTTATCAGTTCATATTTGAAATGATTCTTTGCGAAATTAACTTTCTTTTTGTGGAAAATAAGAAGGCACGGGAAATATTTCATTCCCGTGCCTTCTCTTATTATTTTATGCCTTTACGGTATTCTTATGCGTTCAATGCCTGTTCGATATCAGCAATAATATCATCCGCATTTTCGATACCTACCGATAGACGGATCAAGTCCGGGCGTACACCTGCTTCCATCAGTTGCTCATCCGTCAACTGGCGGTGAGTATGGCTCGCCGGATGGAGCACGCAACTACGTGCATCCGCCACGTGAGTAACGATCGCAATGAATTCCAGTGAATCCATAAACTTGATAGATACGTCACGTCCGCCTTTCAGTCCGAAGGAGATGACTCCGCAGGAACCATTCGGCATATATTTCTGTGCAAGGCTATAATATTTATTGTCCGGCAGTCCGCAATAGTTTACCCAGGCAACTTTCTCATTTTTAGAAAGATATTCGGCTACTTTCTGCGCGTTGCGGCAGTGTTGAGGCATACGCAGGTGCAACGTTTCAAGTCCCAGATTCAATAAGAAAGAATTTTGCGGGCTTTGGATGCTGCCGAGGTCACGCATCAGTTGGGCAGTTGCTTTGGTGATATAAGCACCTTTGCCGAATGCTTTGGTATAAGTCAGTCCGTGGTATGACTCGTCCGGAGTACAAAGTCCCGGGAATTTTTCAGCATGAGCATCCCAGTCAAAATTACCGCTGTCTACGATACAGCCACCTACGCTTGTAGCGTGTCCGTCCATGTATTTGGTAGTAGAATGAACCACGATGTCAGCTCCCCATTCAAATGGGCGGCAGTTGATCGGGGTCGGGAAAGTGTTGTCAACAATCAAGGGAACCCCGTGACTGTGTGCAATGCGTGCAAATTTCTCAATATCCAGTACTTCAAGAGAAGGGTTGGAAATCGTTTCACCGAATAAAGCTTTTGTATTCGGTTTGAAAGCTGCAGAAATTTCTTCTTCGCTGGCATCCGGATTAACGAAAGTCACATCGATGCCTAGCTTCTTCATGGTCACGCCAAACAGGTTGAACGTACCTCCGTAAATAGCGGAAGAGCAAACAAAGTGATCTCCTGCCTGACAGATATTAAAAATGGCATAGAAGTTGGCAGCCTGGCCGCTGGAAGTCAGCATAGCGGCTACACCACCTTCAAGGGCAGCGATTTTGGCGGCAACAGCGTCATTCGTTGGATTTTGCAGGCGGGTATAAAAGTAACCACTGTCTTCCAGGTCGAACAGGCGGGCCATCTGCTCGCTGGTATCGTATTTGAAAGTTGTACTTTGATAGATGGGCAATACGCGTGGTTCGCCTTTTTTAGGCGTCCATCCTGCCTGTACACACAGGGTTTCCGGTTTGAATTGTTTTGCCATAATGTTATCGGGTTTTAATGTTTTATTTCAAAAAATGTTTTAATGCTGCAAAAGTAGGGAAAATAATTGTATTTTTGCCCTGTTTATGAGTGAAATGATACTCTTGCGAAGGAGATAGTTAATGTAGTTATGAAAAATAAACTCTATATTCTTTTATTCTTAGCTTTTCTTTTTTCGGGCACAACTCTTTGGGCACAGCAGAAGGCAACCCCGAAGGCGGGTGAAGGTATCTCTTCTTTTCTGTTGAGGCACAACCGCTCTCCGAAGAAGTATTACGACGACTTTATTGAGCTGAATAAACAGAAACTGGGAAAGAACAATGTGCTTAAAGTGGGCGTGACGTATGTTATTCCTCCCATTAAGAAATCAGCTTCCGAAAGTTCCGGAACAAAGCAACAATCTCCGAAAGCTAAATCAACAAAAATAGGAACCACTATCAACGAACCTTTGTTTGGAAAGCAACTGGCTAATGTGAAAGTCACTTCCAACCGTCTTGCCGGTGCTTGCTTCTATGTGGTCAGCGGACATGGAGGTCCTGATCCGGGTGCTATCGGGAAAGTTGGTAAATACGAATTGCACGAAGATGAATACGCTTATGATATTGCCCTCCGTCTGGCACGTAACCTAATGCAGGAAGGGGCCGAAGTCCGTATCATCATTCAAGATGCTAAAGATGGTATCCGTGATGATTCATACCTGTCAAACAGTAAACGGGAGACTTGTATGGGTGATCCAATTCCTTTGAATCAGGTGCAACGCTTACAGCAACGCTGTGATAAAATAAACGCTCTTTACCGGAAAGACCGTAAGAACTACTCTTATTGCAGGGCGATTTTTATTCATATTGATAGCCGTAGTAAGGGAAAACAAACGGATGTCTTTTTCTATTATTCGAATAAAAAGGGAGAAAGCAAACGATTGGCGAATAATATGAAAAATACGTTTGAGTCAAAGTACGATAAACATCAACCCAACCGGGGCTTTTCCGGCACAGTAAGCGGGCGTAACTTATACGTACTTTCCCATACCACTCCCGCTTCCGTCTTTGTGGAGTTGGGTAATATCCAGAATACGTTCGATCAGCGTCGGTTGGTGATGAATTCCAATCGTCAGGCACTCGCCAAATGGCTGATGGAAGGCTTCCTGAAAGACTACAAGGAGAAGAAATAACATTTTTACTTCTCCTTTCGTGAACAAAATAAAAATCTGAATGTTTTATATATGCAAATCGCCTGATGGCTACTTGTAGGTATGCGAATATATATAGGCTAGTGAATATGCCTCCCCGGCATAACAGGAAGATTGCATAGTAGTTTTGTCGTGTTTTATTTTGTGTTTGTGTTGTGACGGTGCTGCGATGTGAATCGGGGTACCGTTTTTTCGTTTCTCTTGAATTCCTTAAAGGGCGTGCTATTTCATTTTCTTATCATATTAGTTGAATAAAATCTTATCAATCCTGTGAACAAAATCCGGAAATGTATGTTATTTATTGTGCAAATCGCCTGATAAAGCTTCTTGTGTGTATGCGAATATAGATAAGTCAAGCAAGGTATGCCTCCCCGGCATGACAGGAAGATTGCATAGTAGTTTTGTCGTGTTTTATTTTGTGTTTGTGTTGTGACGGTGCTGCGATGTGAATCGAGGTGCCGTTTTTTTGTCACATATAAAGAAACGGCAGGCTTACAAATAAGAAACGAGCTTACAAATCTCCTAAAGTATATCATAGAATCTCTGCAAGCTCGTTTTATGAGTGGTGCTTTTGCGCACCTTATCTAGTTGTTATAAAGGCATATTACCATGCTTCTTGGGCGGGTTTGTCTGCATCTTGTTTTCCGTCATTTCCAGTGCCTGAATCAGACGTTTGCGAGTCTGTCTCGGATAAATGATTTCGTCAATATATCCCAGCTCGGCAGCCTGATACGGAGTGGCAAACTTTTCTTTGTAGGCTTCCAGTTCCTTGGCCTTTGTTGCTTCGTCAGCTTTGCGGAACAGGATATTGATGGCGCCGTCCGCACCCATCACAGCAATTTCTGCACTTGGGTAAGCGAAGTTCACGTCAGCTCCGGTCTGCTTAGAGTTCATTACGATATAAGCACCACCGTAAGCTTTGCGGGTAATCACTGTCAGTTTGGGAACAGTGGCTTCTGCAAATGCATAAACTATTTTTGCACCGTGACGGATGATACCATTGTTTTCCTGTGTATATCCCGGAAGGAATCCCGGAACATCTTCGAATGTAATCAATGGAATATTGAAGCAATCGCAGAAACGGATAAAACGGCTTGCTTTGTCGCTGGCATCAATATCGAGAACACCGGCAAGATAAGCTGGCTGATTCGCTACGATACCTACCGAACGACCTGCCATACGGGCAAAGCCAATGATGATATTCTTAGCAAAGTTCGGCATCACTTCGAAGAAATAACCGTTGTCTATAACGCGTTCGATAATGTCTTTCATGTCATACGGTACGTTCGGATCTACCGGAACGATTGTATCCAGAGAAGTATCTTCGCGGTTTGTTTCGTCGGTGCAAGGTTGTTTCTTGGCTTCATCCATATTATTCTGCGGTAAGAAAGAAAGCAGTTCACGGATGCTCATCAGCAATTCTTCTTCGGAATTACACATAAAATGAGTCACACCGCTCTTGCTGCTATGTGTCATTGCGCCACCCAGTTCTTCTTTACTTACTTCCTCATGAATCACAGCTTTTACTACATCCGGACCAGTCACAAACATGTGACTTTTTTCTTTCACCATAAAGATGAAGTCGGTCAGGGCAGGAGAGTAGCAGGCACCTCCGGCGCAAGGGCCCAGGATTGCCGAAATCTGTGGAATCACACCGCTGGCCATTGTATTCTGATAGAAAATATCAGCATAACCGGAAAGGCTCTCGATCCCTTCCTGAATACGTGCACCGCCCGAATCATTCAAAGCGATAATCGGGGCACCGTTCTTCAATGCAAGTTGTTGTACTTTCACAATCTTTTTAGCATTGGAAGCTGACAGTGAGCCGCCATATACCGTAAAGTCATAAGCGTAAACAAACACCTGGCGACCGTCTACCTTTCCATAACCGGACACGATGCCATCTCCCGGAATTTTGTTCTTATCCATTCCATAGTTTGTACAACGGTGAACCATCAATTTATCCAGTTCGACGAAAGTACCCTTATCGAGCAACATCCCGATACGTTCGCGAGCAGTCATTTTACCGCTTTCATGTTGCTTCTCTATTTTATCAACGCCTCCACCAAGAGAAGCGATGCGGTCACGTTCCTCGAACGTGGCGTATGCTTTATTCATTTCTTCCATAATGCAATCCGTTCTTATATTATGCAATCGGTTCTAATGTTATTAATGTCTGTTCGCCGGTTATGCTATCACCTTCTTGAACCAGAATTTCTTTAATGCGGCAATCCGAAGTCACTTTGTAGTTGCTCTGCATCTTCATTGCTTCAATAACGATGGCGGTATCTCCCGCTTTCATTTCCTGACCGGCTACAACAGGTATTTTCACTACCTTGCCCGGCATCGGAGAAATGATGCAGTCGTTCTGTTCCTCTTCCCCTTTCTTGCGCATCCGCAGATATTTTGCCTGACTGTCTACAATTTCTACATTGAAACTGCTATAATGCGTATTCACTTTATAGCTTTTCCCGTTATCACGGCGAATCAGCTGTGCATTCGAACTGCGTCCGTCCATCAAGATATTGCAAGTGCCGTTTTCCGCCATCACTACGTCTGCTTCAAACGGTTTTCCGTCAATGGTAAGCACCACCTTGTTATCTTCCTTGCTGACCAACTCTACTTCGGCCACACGGTTTCCTATATGAATTTCCATAATTGAATTCTCTTTGTTAAAATTAGATTCTCAACACTCCCTTGTGCAGTCCGAACTCTTTCCATTTGCTGATAGGACGGTTGTCGGTAGCCATGCCGCTGTTGTTCTCTTCGAGGTTCATCAGGTAGTCCATATAGGCGGCAATCAAAGCAATATTTTCGGAATGTTCGCTGGTGCGCATGATACGTTGTTGCAGATACTCACCGTTCTTGGTGATGAATCCTGTATCATAGTGACCTTCCACGAAATCGGGAGTGTCCATGATGGCACGCAGATAGCTGATGTTGTTTTTCACACCGGTCAACTTATATTCGTGGAGTACACGGCGCATCCGCTCGATAGCGTATTCGCGGTTGGTAGCCCACACAATCAGTTTACCGATCATCGGGTCGTAGTAGATTGGAATTTCGTATCCCTCGTACACATAACTGTCGATACGTACACCGATACTGTTCGGCTCTGTAATTTGTTTGATGATACCCGGACTCGGCATGAAATTCATTTCTGTATCTTCGGCACAAATACGACATTCAATAGCGTGTCCGCGTTGCTGGATATTTTCTTGTTTCAGTTGAAGCACTTGTCCATCGGCAACTTTAATCTGCTCTTTCACCAAATCTACCCCAATCACTTCTTCCGTAATCGGATGCTCCACCTGTAAACGGGTGTTCATCTCAAGGAAAT
>ERZ791925.917-NODE-917-length-16972-cov-7.071112_pt1 | contig 16972 bp, 12 predicted proteins | sample MGYA00510132_ERZ791925 | MGnify/ENA primary metagenome ERZ791925 (study PRJEB30046, sample SAMN00792075) | human gut metagenome | study: EMG produced TPA metagenomics assembly of the A metagenome-wide association study of gut microbiota in type 2...
TGGCGGCTGTCATCACCAAATGTCGTCAGTATTTCGATGTGATTCTTGCTCATACCGGTCAGAATTATGATTACAACCTCAACGGTATATTCTTTAAAGATTTGAAGTTGGCAGAGCCGGAAGTATATATGGATGCCGTAGGTGATGATTTGGGAGCTACTTGTGGTAATATCATCAATTGTTCATATAAACTCTTTGCTCAGACAAAGCCGGATGGAGTTCTTGTACTTGGTGATACAAACTCATGTTTGAGTGTAATTGGTGCGAAGCGGCTGCATATTCCAATTTTCCATATGGAAGCAGGTAACCGTTGCAAAGACGAGTGTCTTCCGGAAGAGACCAACCGTCGTATTGTTGACATCATCAGTGATGTAAACATGGCATATTCGGAACATGCACGAAGATATCTTGCCGATTGCGGTTTGCCCAAAGAGCGTACTTACGTTACGGGTTCACCTATGGCGGAAGTACTTCACAATAACCTTGTGGAAATTGAAGCGAGTGATGTACATCAACGTCTTGGTTTGGAGAAAGGAAAGTATATTCTGCTCTCAGCCCATCGTGAGGAAAATATCGATACTGAGAAGAACTTCATGTCACTCTTCAATGCTATCAATCGTATGGCAGAAAAGTATGATATGCCGATTCTCTATAGTTGCCATCCCCGTTCACGCAATCGCCTTGCTGCAAGCGGTTTCAAACTAGATCCACGAGTAATCCAGCATGAACCTCTCGGGTTCCATGACTACAACTGCCTTCAGATGAATGCCTTTGCCGTAGTTAGTGACTCTGGTACACTTCCTGAAGAGTCAAGTTTCTTCACAAGTGTAGGCCATCCATTCCCTGCTATCTGTATTCGTACCTCTACTGAGCGTCCGGAAGCAATTGATAAAGGAGACTTTATCATTGCAGGTATTGACGAAAAGAGTCTTTTGCAAGCAGTAGATACTGCCGTTGAACTTTGTCGTGACGGTCTACATGGTATTCCTGTGCCTGACTATGTGGATGAAAATGTGTCTACAAAGGTTATTAAAATAATCCAAAGCTATGTAGGGATAGTCAATAAGATGGTTTGGAGGAAATTTTAATAATTTTGTTTGTCTCATTAAATCACATCTGGCTAAGTTGGTAAAGGACCTTGGGGATGAGGAAGAACCTGAATTTCTCAAAGTAGTAAAAATATGTGCTTATGGAATGTATTTGTATGTTCCATTGTTTTGAGGTGGAAGTTTTGACCTTTCTAAAAAATTATGCGAATGTCATATTAGAAGGACCAACGAAGTGCCATAACAATAGTTGTTTTGTTAGCAGTTTGGAATCGGATATGTGCTCTGCCTATTTGTTGCCTTACTTTGCTAATATTCGAGATTGGGATCAATAGAATACTTTAGTGATGTTTTTCGTCGGATTAAGAAGACAGCAGCGGAGAGGTAGACTTACTTGTGAACAGGTGGCAGCCTGCTTTAGTTATCACTTAGATGAATTTTTTATTTCTCTCAAAATAAGCTTTTATTGAAACTAGGTGTAGTGGTAAAGTGACTGCTTATAGGTGATCGAGATTCTTTTGCCACTTCAATATGATCATGAAACTTCAGAGTGAATATGTGGAGTAAGTGGGGGAGCTACAATCCAAGATTGGCTTACGTTGGCGTTATTACTATAAACATTATAGCCAAGACTCAATATCAATTATTTAGCAGGATAGTTTGTATGTAGTTTGATCTATCTACTGAATTAGATTAAAACATGGTGTATAATATAATGTTAAAGCTGTTGGCTATTTATTAAAGATGTATAGCTTGAAATATCGGTGTTAGGATACTGGTTATCAATGAAACAGTGGAAAAAAGAAAGATTGCATGTTCTTACACTATTAGTGGAGTCCTATAATATCACTGTATTGGTCCTAATAGTACAATCAATGTATATAATAAGAGTTTAAATTACCAAATCATATTTTGTCTCTGTTCCCAATCTAACTTGTAGGTGAGCATTATTATGTGGTTGGAAATTTCTTGATACAATAAGAGAGCTGATAAGTTTTTTGAAAATGATGACAAAAGAAGATGTGTAGTGTGATGCTAATGTGACAATACTTAAGAATATAACTACTGACAGAGGAACATCTGTGGCTGTAGGCTAGTGGTAACAAAGAATTGTACGCTCTATACCTACTAAAGTAATTAAGAAAAAAATCATCGGTGAAGAAATTAAACTACACGAATAAAGATTCTAGGTATAGTAAATATAAAATGATAACTTACGAGTGATATATTGATGGCCTTTAGATATTTTGTATGTATTTTATTCTCTTTATATTTTTTACCTGTTTTTTGTTGGGGTAGGATGGTAAAGATAGGGAATAATACGGATGTTCAAGAACAGTTTATTGAGGATAGCGTTGTTTACATTGTATCTTCGAATATTGACTTGAAAGGTAAGACTTTATCAATTCCAGAAAACAGCGTTCTTAAGTTTACTGGCAAAGGCTCTTTTAATAATGGAATTGTAAAAGGGGAAAATACAGTGGTTGAAGGTTTGGTTAGGGTGAGATTTTCTAACGTTCAATTTACTGGCTCATTTAATTTATCTTCATTTTCGTATATAGCTTTTGGTGAGTATACTGACGATACAAAACTTTTGCAAGCAATGTTTGATTTACTTTTTTTAAGTAGAGGTAAATGTACATTATGGTTGGAAAAAAAGAGGATATATAATGTTGATAGTGATATCAAATGTTATGCACATGCTATTTATGAATACAATGATGTAAAACAGAAGAAAATAAATGGGAATGAAGCTATTATTAATGATTTGAGATCCCGTTCAAAAATGGGATATAAAACTTACGATGGAGTATTTCTCTTTTCTAATTGTCATGATATTAAAATTAATAACTTGAACTATCAAAATCTTAATGAAGATTACATGGAGATTTGTGAGGGAGGAATATTACGGTATAAAGCAGGAATTGAGAATCAGATTGGTTATGTAGGTTCTTCTTTCATTTTGCTTCAGAATGATTGTAGTAATATAGATATTTCCTCTGATATTGTTGGTGCTCGTTATGGTGTTAAGTCTGGAAGTTACTCAATGTTTTGGCTTTGTGGATCTTATGGGTTGAAAAATTCAAAGTTGAATATTAGAGCAAATAGAACTGGGTATCCAGTGGCTATCGAAGTGGGGGATAGTCTAGATATTTTTGTGCATTCTGTAACTCATCATCGAGCTGCATACCTTTGTGGTATAACCAACTCAAATATTGAGATTGAAGCTAAAGATATTTATATCGCTCCTTTTCATTGTTTATTGAGTGATACGCACTATTCTAAAGGTGATAGTATTAATCCTTTGTTCAAATCTTGTTCAAATTTAAATGTAAAATTCACTGAGCTTGGATCCACGATAGCAACGAATGGAGATTGCTATTGTATTGGCTTTCAAACATATAATAATAAACCATTCTTTTCGCGTACAAAAAAGCTTATATGGGAAAATATTAATATAAATGTGAAGAAAGCAGCTCAGTCAGATGTAGTTGGGTTGTTTTGTTTATCAAGGAATTATCCCAATAATTTTCAAGAGCCATTGGGTTTTAATGACGAGTATAGGAATATTTTAGTAGTGGCTGAGGATATGTTCCCAACTAATCAATATTGTTTCAGAGTACGTGTTAATGAATATGGAGTTTATGATAATATCCATTTTGAAGTAAAAGCACCTCATGCAGCGGTTATATATGATAACTGTAGTGACTATTCCTTTGATTTAACAAAAGTAAATGTCTCACAAATTTACTATTCAGGAAAAGTTCGAAAGAAAAAGTCCTCAAATGCAAAATTAATTCAATCAACACTTAAAAATTTTGTGTGTTTATAAGATTGTAATTTGCTAAGTTTTGAAATTAACATAAACGTCTTGTAAGTTTATAAAATCTAGAATAGTTTCATCTTCATTTATATAAATATGTTTACTAACTAAATTTGTACACTATTTAGAACAAAAATGAAGAGATTTATCATAATCAATATATAGAAATGTCGGATAGTTTATTAAATAATAAAAGGATAGTTAAGAATACAGTGTTTCTCTATGCAAGAATGCTATTGATACTCGCAACGAACTTATATATTACACGTGCAGTGCTAAACTCATTAGGTGTAGTGGATTATGGTATTTATAACGTAGTAGCAGGATTTGTATCTATGTTTGCTTTCTTAAATAATAGTATGAGCATAGCAATACAACGTTTCTTTAATTATGAGCGGGGAAAGAACTCTAATGACACACTGAATGATGTATATAATTCTGCATGGATGATTCAAATTATTATATCTATTATAACTTTTTGTTTATTGGAGTCTTTGGGAATTTGGTATGTAAATCATGTGATGATGATACCTTCTGGACGTATGTTTGCCACAAATTGTGTATTTCAATTTTCTATATTATCTCTAATTATTGTTATTTTACAGGTACCTTATAGTGCTGTAATCATGGCAAATGAGAGAATGAATTATTATGCTTTTGTTGGATTGATAGATGTTCTTTTACGTTTATCACTTGTGATAGTACTTCCATATATTAGTTTTGATAAACTTCTGTTTTATGGTACTTTGACATTAGGTGTTAGTATAATAGATATTATTTTTTATGCTGTCTACGTTAGGAAACGTTTTTGTTTATTGCACTTTGATTTGCACGTAGGAAGAAAGCTGTTTAAGCCGATGATGTCTTTTTCAATGTGGAATTTATTTGATATGTTTGCTTATACAATGAAAAATCAGGGGTTGAATGTGTTATTGAATGCTTTCTTTGGCCCAGTTGTAAATGCTGCGCGAGGTATAGCATCTCAAATTATGTCTGCAATTCAGAGTTTTTCTTCTAATATCATAATAGCATTTAGACCTCAAATGGTAGAGTCGTATGCACTAGGAGATATTAATAGAACAACTTCTCTGATGTATGGTATGTCAAAAATGTCATTTGGCTTCCTGTTTCTATTATCTTTACCTATTATGCTTGAGACAGATTATGTTTTAAGTATATGGTTAGGTGAGTCGGTACCTGTATATACAAGCATCTTTACGCGTCTTGTTTTAGCAGATTTGTTAGTTTGTTGCTTAAATTCTCCTCTATCTCAAGTAGTGCAAGCTGTTGGAGATATGAAAAAATACCAATTGTACAGAAGCATAGTTGTTTCATCGGTTTTACCTTTTTCTTGGCTGGCATTGCGATTTGACACAAGTCCTATATTTGTTTTTGTATTAAGTCTATTTATTTCAATTATTAATCAACCTGTAAGTTTATATTTATTACACAAAATCTATCCTTACCGTTATAAGGATTATTTAAAAAGAGTTATACTTCCTTGTTTCTTATTTATATTGCTATCGCCTCTTTTACCAATACTATTTTCTTATTATATAGGTCATGGTTTTATTCGTTTTTTGATTGTTAGCATGGCATCTGTACTTTCAACGTTGCTATTCGCAGCATTGCTATTACTTTCCAGTAATGAGCGAAAGATAGCTTATTCTTTTATAAAGAATAAAATCGGATGCTAATTATTCTTAGGTTTATTTATTTGTTATAATAAATATGAAGATATTTTCTTTAATTAATATCATTGTGTATTCTCTATTATACGTTACTAATGACATTGGTAATTATGGGGGATGGTTAATTCCTGTTACAATATTGTTATACGTTGTTGAAAATATGGTGTATCTATATAAATACAGACGTGATCAGCTTTTATGTTTTGAATTCTTCTTTTCGATTGCTTTCTTTCTGTGCTCTTTTCTTACACCTTTTGTATTTCCCTTATTAGATAGTTATCAGGGAAGAGCATTTGTTGATACAGAGTATAATCTTCTTAAGGTTTATATATTATGTTTTATAGGATATAATTCGTATATGTTCGGGTTATGCTTGTCTAAACAACAGGGAAACCATACTTTGTGGTTCAATGTATCTTTTAATAGGCGAAGCTGTTTATACTCAAATCTATTATGCTTTTTTTTTATTGTATGTTTTTATATAATGGGAGGAGGTCGGTTGATATCATTGTATTCAGATTTGGCATCGGACTTGAATCAGAGATATGGTAATTGGGGGGAATATATGATATATGCAATGTATGCATATACAATTTCTATTGTTACAAATTTTAGTAGTGTTTCCCAATATGCATCATCATTACGTGAATTAATAAAACAATTACCTTTTCTGTTTTATGTCAATTCAATATTGTTGGTTATACCTCTTCTTTTATCTGGATTGAGGTCTAGTGCTGCACAGTTATTAATTCCGATGCTTTTAATGTATGGAATTTCTATAAAAAAAATGAGAACTTGTAAAGTTTTAGCTATTATATTAGTAGGGTACGCTACAATGATAATGATTGGGATGACAAGAGCTGGAGATGGAGTTGCTAAGCAAGATTCTTTGTTTTTAACTTTAGTATATGATTTTGTTTCTGCAAACGGTGCCAATTCATTTTTAGTTAATTATGCCGATATACAAGGATTTACTGGTGGTAGTAATATGTTACTTCAGCTTGCAAGCATTGTTCCTTTTATGCAGTCCTTTATTTTGCTTTTTATTCCTAGAAGCAGTTTAGCTTTAAGTTCTTCGACTATGTTTACTAATTCTTTTATGGATTCAACTCAAGGAGGTATGGGAACAGCTCTCATTGGAGATATATATTATACATTTGGGGTGATCGGTGTTATTATTTTGATGTTTTTGTTAGGGTACTTTCTGAAAAAACTTTATAAATCTCATAACTCTCCTTATGCTTTGGTAATACTAATGTCATTATCTGGCAATGCAATATTTGCGGCCAGAGTAGAGTATTGCTTTATACTTAGAAGTTTGTCCTATACGGCTATTTTTCTTTTTATTATTCTTTCAATAACTAAAGATAAAAATATATATGAAAATCGTTTGCGCAACAGATGACAATTTTGTACAGCATTGTACAATTATGCTAACTTCGTTATTGTTAAATAATAGAAATGTAAGCATTTATCTTCTTACAGAAGGATTAAAATATGAGAAAGAGTGCATAATTCGAAAACAAGTCGAGGATTTGGGAGGAACTCTGCGTATTTGTTTAGTAAATACAAATATAGTAGAAAAGTTCCCTATGCCATCAGATAGTAATCTTACTCACATAAGTAGGGCCACTTATTATAGATTGTTGATATCTGAGATTCTGCCACAAGATGTTGAAAAAGTTATTTATTTAGATTGTGACATTATCATTAATAAGTCAATTCAGAAATTGTGGGAAATTGATCTTAACGAGTATGCCTTAGCAGCAGTCCCACAAATTGGTTCCGGATATGAAGCAGAACGTTTAGGTTATCCAATCCAATATGGTTATTTCAATGCTGGGGTAAATGTGATTAATATGGAGTATTGGCGTCACAATAATATAGCTAATAAATTAGTTGAATATTTAGTAACTAATCATAATCGTATTAAGTATCACGACCAAGATGTACTTAATGCTGTTTTATATGATAAGACATATCATTTGATGCCAATGTGGAATATGACATCTCTTGTTTATAGTTATTTTTTGGTGTTAAGAGGTGATAAGAAAGATGGTAAAGTTATTAATGCCTACATCAAGGAGAAACAGAATGTAGCACAGTATAAAAATAACCCTATAATAGTTCATTATGTTTCAAAGCCCAAACCATGGCAGAATGGATGTGTGCATCCTTTGAGTTCATTGTATTACGAATATGCTAGAATGACAATTGTGTTTAATCAGATTAAACAAGAATCTCCAATAAGTTTGTTAATTAATAGAATAAAATACTGGGTACGATGCCACCTATCTTTCTTAAAACAGTTATTTATTCATACTGATAGAACTAGATTATAATGAAAATTTTATATTTAGGATTATTCAGATTTCCAGAGGGCGATGCAGCCGCCTCTAGAGTTTTGAATAATATTCGTATTTTTCGCGACCTCGGTCATAGTATTCATGTACTAAGTTTTGGTGGTAAATATCGTGAGGAAGACTGTGTAGAGGGGAGGTATATTTATGATAATATTTCGTATAAGATTAGTAATGACATTGATACACATTCTTGGTCTGAAAGAATCTTACGTTACACATATCCTTATCCTAATGCCAGAAGGATAATAAGAAGTACAATAAAGGAATACGATATATTGATTGTTTATAATACAACATTACAAATGAATATGTTTTTGCAGAATATTTGTAGGAAGCATAATAAAAAGTTGGTTCTCGATCTTACAGAGTGGCCGGATTCTAATGAAACACCTGGCGGAAAGTGGTGTCCTATTTATTGGATGAGTGAACTTAATATGCGTTACATTCAGAAACGCTTTAAAAATATAATTCCTATAAGTCGTTTTTTAAATAGGTATTATTCAGGAAGCAATAATCTTATATTGCCACCGCTAATTGATATAAAAGATTCGAAATGGAATAATTTTGCAGCAAGAGATATGCCAGAACTTAATAATTATAATGGTGTTCGAATCATTTTTGCAGGTACACCAGCCAAGAAAGACTTACTTGGTAATTTGGTAGAAGCATTATTGCGAGTTCTTAAAAGTACAAGTAAAATACAGCTTTTAGTAGTAGGGGTTTCACAAGAACAAGCAGTAGATTATTGTCCTATAGATGAGATGGAAAAATATAGACAGAATTTAATATTCTTAGGAAAGGTGCCTCAGTCATTAGTACCATATTATTATCATATTTCAGACTTTTCTGCTATTATTCGCAGTCATTCTAGAAAGAATACAGCAGGCTTCCCTACTAAAATGGTAGAATCTATGGCTGCAGGATGTCCAGTTTTAATGACCCTAACAAGCGATTTAGGCTATTATGCCATTGATGGGAAAAATGCTCTAATCATTAATGATGATTCTGTGAACAGTATAGAACAAGGTATTTATCGAATATTATCATTGTCGAAAGAACAAATTTCTTCTATGAAACAAATTGCTCGCATAACAGGAGAAACAAAATTTGACTATCGTGCGTATCTTAAAGAAAGCAATCTTTTTTTGAATAAAATTAGATAATAATGAAAATATTAATAAACGTAGTGAATGCTCGTAATGTGGGTGGTGGTTTGCAGGTTGTTCATAATTTCCTGCTGGGTACTCAGAAAATACCTCGCTCAGATGTAGAATGGTATTATGCTGTATCGGAATGTCTGGACACCGTATATTTGAACGATGAATTTAAGGCAAATGCAAAAGGACGTTATCATGTGTATCCTAATCAGCCGGATTTTTTTCATACATATAGAACGGTTCAGAATAAACTTATGCAGTTGGAAGAGGAGATAAATCCAGATGTTATATATACAATCTTGGGACCTTGTTATAATTTTTTTAAACATCGTGAGGTTATTCGATTTGTTCATCCATGGATTGTTACATCTAATCCATATGCATGGAGTACACTTCCTTTTAAGACAAAAGTAAGAATGAAACTTCATATTGTGCTTTTAAAGAAACTTGTAAATAGAGTTAAATATATAGTAACTCAAACTGAAGCGGTAAAGAATGGACTAATTTGCAAGTTAGGGAAAGTGCCAGATAGCATTCGAGTTGTAAATAATGTATTACCAGCTGTATATGCCTCACTGGATAATACTCCAATAGTAGAAGAGTCTGGTTGGGTAGAAATTCCTGCTGTTGGTAGTGGTGAACACAAGAACTTGGATATTATTCCCGAGGTGTTAAAAGAGTTGGAGGATACATACGGTATTAAGAATTATAGATTTCATATTACTTTGCCAAAATCTTCACCTGTATTGCCTATTATCGAAACAAAAATTAAAGAATTGGGATATCAAGACAGAGTTGTAAATCACGGTAATCTAAAACAACAAGATTTAGCTATTCTTTATCGTAAGTGTAAAATAAGTTATCTTCCTTCTGTTTTGGAGGTGTTTTCTGCAAGTACGATTGAGTCTATGTATTTTCAATTGCCGACAGTTGCTACTGATTTATTCTTTAATACTGAGGTTTTTGGTGATTCATGCTTATATTATACTCCAAAGAATGCAAAAGAAGCAGCGAAGCAAATTGTAAAAGCTGTAACTGATGAGAAACTGCGAAAAGAGTTACAAGAAAAAATGAAGATTCAAATAAAAAAATTCAGTAGTTTTGATAAATATTATAATGATACTGTGGATTTTTTGATAGAAGTAGGTGAAGGTAAATATGATAAATAATTTTTTATGACAGATATCACAGCTATTATCCTTACAAAAAATGAGGATGTTAATATTGAAAGATGCATTAAATCTCTCAATGGAGTTGCAGATCGAATCTGTGTAGTCGATAGCGGTAGTACTGATCGCACAATAGAGATTGCAGAGAGTTTAGGTGCGGAGGTTTTTTATCACGAACCATTCAATCATTATGCTGCACAGTTCAATTGGGCTTTGGACAATGTAGATATAAAGACTACTTGGGTGTATCGTATTGATGCAGATGAGGAGGTTACTCCTAAACTTGCTGTTGAAATAGTAGCAGCATGTAAAGAACATCGTGATGATGATGTGAATGGGTTTGTAATGAAGTTTTTAATTGCATTTATGGGCACATTTTTGAAGCATGGTGGTATGTATCCTTTCTATAACTTGACTATTTTCAAATTCGGTAAGGGGCGTTATGAAAATAGAGCTATGGGTGAGCATATTATACTCAGTGAAGGTAGGATTCTTGATTTGGAGAATGACTGTCTGCATTATGATTTCAAGGGGCTTGATGCTTGGGTTAATAAGCATAATTGGTATGCAACTAGAGAAGTGGCTGATTACTTTTCAACAAGAACTGTTGGTCAAGCAGATCCTAATACATTGTATCATGAAGCTAGAAAAACTAGTAAGCTTCGTGATGGCTTTTATTACAGAATGCCAAAGTTCCTAAGAGCAAAACTATATTTTTGGTATCGTTATTATTTCAAACTTGGGTTTCTTGATGGAAAGGCTGGATATGTACATGCTTACCTTCAAGCATATTGGTTTCGTTTCCTTGTTGATGCTAAGATAATGGAACAAGAAATAAAAAGCAAACAACAAAATAAAAAGTAAATTAATGACAATTTGTAAGAATTCAAATTAGGGCTTAAAAGATGAAGATCTTAATACCTCATGTGTATAGCTGTGGAGATTTAGAGTTTCTATTTCTAGTACAGTATTATGTAGAAACAATATTCGAGTTTTTTTCAATTTAATAGTTTTTATGTATCATAAATCCGTAAAGTTTTTTGTATAATCATATAAGTCAAAGATTTACAAGGAAAACTTTTCTCCCAAGTAGGTGATTTGAAAATTGCAATAATCTATTGAACTATAGTGCTTTATTAAAAACACTTGTGGATATTACGATGTAATAGGATATTATGATATATTCTATAAATGGTATAAGAAAACGGTAACCATCTATTTCTCCGTACAGTTCTCGAGATTGTCTGAGTTATCTTTACTACGAATTTCAAAAAGTCGTAGCAATGGAAAAGAATGAAAAGAGAAACAGAAAGTCGATTATGATGCCATCATTCTATATGCAACAAATGAAAGAACAGGCCGATCGGTGTAAGTTGAACTCTGGCAGTTGCGCGAGGACAATTGTGAAAATGTCCGCAGGATAATACAAGAGAACAATGAGCATCAGAAAGCGTCCGATAATCTGACATTCTCCTTGAAATCAGAAGCTAGCTGCTCTTATGGAAATGTTGCAGAAGTGTCAACTCTCGGAGAACGAGGCAAAGCGGCTCGTTCAATATCGTAACGGGCAGTGCTATAAGCGAAATGCCGAACAGAAAAGATTGCTGAAGCTCGGTCATAAGCCAACTCATGAGGAAGAAAAGGATGAGTGGTCGGACAAGAATGTCGTGAACAATCTGACATCAATTTCTGTTGATGATCGTTTTTCTATCGAGAAGAATAGAGCAGAATTGGACAGGCGTTCACAACGCACAAGCTATCGAAATAAAAAAATATGCAGCAGTCCCAATCTATTATAAATTGTATTACTATTTTACTTTGTCGAAGAACGATTCCTTTGTGAAGTATAACGGCAAGATTGAAACTTGGTGATATCGTGAACTGATTTGCATCTCGGAAAGTTATGAAGAACACTTTTATGAGGTGGCAAGCTATTATATGCTTGGCAAAAGCCGTGGACTCACTCATTTGTAAAGAAACAGCCTCACATGGGGGGAAGATGGATGACAAGGCATTGGCGTCATAGCCCATAAGAATTACTCACGTACGCAAGATATGGAAGATGCTGGAGAGAATGCCACTCGTAAAGCGCACAACTGGACGCTGGATGAGACATTCGGCCTGGTCGGTGTAGAAAAGAATAATGGTATGTGGTATTCAAAACGATATTTTTGGGGTATTATGGCTAATGTCTAGAAGCTTGTATGGTTCATATATGAACACGGTAATCGTGGTCTTAAGGCCATCCATCGGTTTCTGGATCACTTCATAGACTTTTTTATCACAGGGTAATAAGATATATGACAATGATGAGCTCCATCCCAACCAGCACCGTTCGGTTGCTTGATTCATATACGTCGGAAGTTCGTTAAGTCACTGGAAGAAAACTGTTTCGTTTTTCTCTGGTTTATAGATGAAATCGGAAAACTCTTTGCGATAGAGCATGATTGCAAAAGAGCCGGTTATGATGCTGTGCAAGTACGTGCGGAAAGGCTGCAGAGAAGCAAGCCGATCATAGTCGAATTAGGGACAAGTGTGAGGGGGCAAATATAAAAGGTTAGGCAGCCTGAACAGGAAAGCCCTGAAATATATCCAAACGGAATGGTTAGCCATGTAAAGGATATTGTAGGATGGTAATTTGGAACTGTAGAATGATCTGACAGAGCAGATGATGAGACATATCATGATGAATTTTAAGAACTGTTTGAATATAGAAAGTAAAGATTCAGTTCTTGATTACGCTTTCATGTTTTCGATTATAGAAAGTTGTGGTATGAACAAATTCTCTCCTAATGGTATATTAGGGAGTGGGTCGGTTGTCTTACATTTCAGCCATGCAGTTATATGGATAAAGTAGCATTTTTACCCTGTTTTATCTCTAAATAAATATTAAAAGATAGCTGAATTTTATTTTTGATATTTATGAAATTGCTTTGTAGAGAGGCTGTTCAGGGGTGTTGTGGAAAAATAGATAGTTACGTCGAAATTCAAACGTTTTAATTAACAAAACCCTTGGTTTGGGCATTTTTAAAGTGATCAAAACTAAGGGGGATGCCATTAATTGAATGCTTACAGGAGGGTGGATGGTATTAGGTGCTTACTTCTGTTTGTGAATAGAAAAACTAAAAGGATATAAATAATGGATAACATAACTCAACGACTTTGGATAGTAACCGAACTTTTCCCACCAGATGAAACTTCTACGAGCTATATCCTTGGCGAGATTGCCAATGTGATGGTACAGAAATACACCGTGGGAGTAATTTGTGGTCCTGAGATATATGACAAGCGAAAGAAACTTGACGCAAACAATAAGTTTAGACTTCACGAGAGCATTGAGATACATCGTGCGTTAGGTGCTGATTTGGATAAGAATACCACAAAGGGCAAGGCTCTTTCTTTCATCTTAATGAGTCAAAGAATGATAGCTTTGGTACGCAAACATGTATGTACCGGGGATAAGGTGCTGATGGTGACGAATCCGGCTCCTATGATTCCGTTAATGGCGAGACTAAAGAAAAAAATAGGATTTGAATTGAATATCCTTGTACATGATGTTTTTCCTGAAAATACTCGTCCCGCTGGCTTGAAACTACCCATGTACAGTTTGTTCAAGCACATCTTTGATAAGGCTTATACGAAAGCCGATCAACTGATTGTTCTTGGGCGTGATATGGCAACTGTGCTAGAGCAGAAGGTTGGTAAAGGGCGAAATTCTAAGATTACCATTATTGAAAATTGGGCTGACATTGACAGTATCAAGCCACAGCCGTTTCCGGAAGGTAAGATAATTCTTGAATATGCCGGTAATATTGGGCGTGTGCAAGGATTGGACAAGGTGATGGATATGTTACCGGAGGATGTGGAGCTGCATTTTTATGGTACGGGAGCGATGGAGAAAAAACTCGAGGAGAGAAAGCGGAAAAATGTTTTTTTTCATGGTCCTTATTTCCGTTCTCAGCAGAATGAGGTATTGGCTGCTTGTGATATTGCTCTCGTAACTCTTCAGGAGGGTATGTACGGCCTGGGTGTTCCAAGTAAGACATACAACATTCTAGCATCAGGTCGTCCTGTTTTGTTCTTTGGACCTAAAGGTAGTGAGATAGATTTATTGATTCGTGAGGAAGGTATTGGCTATTGTGGATGGCCTGAAAAATGGGACAGAACGACTTTGATTGAAATGGGTCGAAAGGCAAGAGCTCTGGCTGAGAGTAAGTATTCTGAAAGTGTAATTCTGGATAAATTCTTGAAAGCTATATAATGGATAAATTACTGTTTACCGGTGGTACGGGTTTTCTTGGCAAGAATATCCGTCCGATATTGGACAAAATGTATGAAGTGACTACTTGTGGTATCACTTCTGAAGATATGGTTAAAACGAATTTGGCAAAGGAGGTTCCTCGGCTAGAGCAACATTATGATGTGGTATTGCATGCTTGTGGTAAGGCTCATGTTGTACCTAAGACTGAAGCAGAGAAACAGGCATTTTTTGATGTGAACTATACCGGTACGGTTCATTTGTGTGATGCGCTAGAGAAAGTAGGTCCCCCTAAGGCTCTGGTTTTTATCAGTACTGTGGCTGTATATGGTTGTGAGTCTGGTGAATTGATTACCGAAGAACATCCGTTGGAAGGGGAAACTCCATATGCTAAAAGTAAAATTTTAGCTGAGGAGTATCTGACTAAATGGTGTGGGATGCATAATGTGGTTCTCGGAATTCTTCGTCCTTCACTTCTTGCTGGTAAAGATGCTCCGGGTAATCTTGGTACTATGGTAAATGGTGTGAAGAAAGGTTTTTATATGAATATCGCCGGAGGTAAGGTTGTGAAGAGTATTTTGATGGCAGAAGATATTGCTCGTATCATGCCTGCTTTGGTTGAGAAAGGAGGAGTTTATAATGTGTGTGATACATTCCAACCGACTTTTGGTCAGATTAGCAAGTCGATAGCAGAGCAACTAGGCAAAAGCAGACCTATCTGTATTCCAATGTGGATGGCTAAGTGTATGGCTTTAGCCGGTGATCTTTTAGGGACAATAGCTCCTATCAATAGCTATAAACTAGAAAAGATGACCAAGAATCTCACTTTTAGTAATGAGAAAGCACGTAAAGAACTTGGTTGGGAACCGTTGGATGTACTAACGAATTATAAAATTTGAAGCGGAAGAAGAAACGAATTATTGGGGCTTATTTACAGTGTGCTATATAGAGATTTTTGAAAGCTATAATTTTTTAATATGCACATGAGTTATAAATAAGGATAAGATCATTCCGGATATATTCAGACAAGACTGATTCATATGATAACATATATTATTATTTTTATTCTGCTTCTCATAGCAGAACTCCTCTATTTCCGTATTGCGGATAAATGTAACATTATCGACAAACCCAACGAACGCTCATCGCACTCTACGATTGTATTGCGTGGCGGAGGTATAATCTTTTTAATTGGTATCTGGATTTGGAGCGCTTTCTTCGGATTTCAATATCCCTGGTTTCTGGCAGGCCTGACGCTTGTGGCAGGCATCAGCTTTGTAGATGACATCCATTCATTACCGGACTCTGTAAGATTGGTTGCTCAGTTTGCAGCTGCCGCAATGGCATTCTATCAGCTCGGCATATTGCATTGGTCAATGTGGTGGATAATATTACTGGCACTAATAGTCTATGTCGGTGCCACGAATGTGATAAACTTCATGGATGGAATCAATGGTATCACAGCAGGCTACTCTTTGGCTGTATTGATACCGTTGGCACTGGTGAATATAAATGGTGTTTTTGTAGAACAGAGTTTGATCATATCAACGATTCTTGCTTCATTGGTGTTTTGTATTTTTAATTTCCGTCCGAAGGGTAAAGCGAAATGCTTTGCAGGGGATGTCGGCTCTATCGGCATTGCTTTCATCATACTGTTTCTGTTAGGTAATGTGATGATCGAGACAACGGATATTACTTGGCTGATATTCCTGTTGGTATATGGTGTGGATGGCTGTCTGACTATTGTACATCGTATTATGTTGCACGAGAACTTGGGCGAGGCACATCGTAAGCATGCTTATCAGATTATGGCTAATGAGTTGAAAGTGGGGCATGTAAAAGTTTCATTACTGTATACGGTTATGCAGTTAGTGATTTCTCTAGGATTTATCTATCTTTGTCCCGATACGATGTTTGCTCATTGGTTATATCTGGTGGGTGTATCAGTTGTATTGGCTATTGCTTACATATTGTTCATGAAAAAATACTATCGTTTACATGAAGAATATCTCATATCATTGAAACAATAACGATTATGGAATTTGATAAAGAATTTTTAGATAAGTTATTTGAGCAAGCTATGGAGAATCCACGTTTGCGTCAGAACTTCGACCTACGCACTTCACCTGCTGATACCAGTCAACGTATGCTAAACGCATTGTTGCCGGAAACTAAGGTGCCCATCCATCGACATGAAGATACTACCGAAACAGTAATCTGCCTGTGTGGTAAGTTGGACGAAGTAATTTATGAGGAAGTAGTTTCGTATGAGAAGGATACGGACGATTTTCAGAAGGGGGTGAGTGTACAAAATGTAGCTCGTAAGGTTGAGTATCGGGAAGTACAGCGTATCCATCTCAATCCTACAGAAGCCAAGTATGGTTGTCAGATACCTAAGGGTGCATGGCATACTGTAGAAGTGATTGAACCATCTGTCATCTTTGAGGCTAAAGATGGAGCTTAT
>ERZ791925.1012-NODE-1012-length-15683-cov-2.744497_pt1 | contig 15683 bp, 10 predicted proteins | sample MGYA00510132_ERZ791925 | MGnify/ENA primary metagenome ERZ791925 (study PRJEB30046, sample SAMN00792075) | human gut metagenome | study: EMG produced TPA metagenomics assembly of the A metagenome-wide association study of gut microbiota in type 2...
GAATTTAAAAAGGGTTCCAATTGGGTTAGTATTACGCATGAGTTGCTAACAATTATATTAGCCCAAAAGTCTTTTATTTTAAGGCGTTTTAAAAATGTTTGCTGTGGTGACGAAATATTCCTTCAATCTATATTGTGGAACTCAGAAAGGCGGAGTCATATTTATCCTGGTAGTGAGCAGTTGAATGCCGGACTTCGTGCAATTGATTGGGAACGGGGGAATCCTTATGTTTGGAAAATGGAGGATTTGCAATATTTATTAGAAACAGAGCATTTGTTTGCTCGAAAATTTGATTCGCAGAATATGGATGTTGTGATCAAAATAAGGGAGCTTTTTTCTTGAATGTATAAAGTGATGTGTGGTGGTAACTCATGAAGATGAGTGGAGATATTGCACCTTAGATATCATTCTATGATTTAATCTAATGGAGAAGTAACATTATTTATTTTTGTATATTTAGTTATACTTTTCTTTGCTGGTCTTACATATTATTTATAATATTGTACCGTTTTATAAATCTCCTGTAGGTAGTTGGATCAAAATCAATAAAAGAGTATTGGATGATGTCTGTTTTTAATAAGCGTAGAGAGTTTGTTCGTTTCATATTGGTTGGTGTTCTGGCAACTGCTACTCATTATGGTATTTATTTCTTTTTATGTGTATTGATGTTACCAGCTATTGCATATACTATTGGTTATGCTATTAGCTTTATTCTGAATTTTTACTTGTCTAATGTGTTCACTTTTAACACTAAGCCTACTGTTAGAAAAGGAATAGGATTTGGAATCAGCCATTTTGTCAATTATTTGTTGCATATCGGGCTATTGTCATTATTTATATGGATCGGAGTCCCGGAGAGATGGGCACCTCTTCCTGTGTTTGCATTAGTAGTACCGGTTAATTTCCTTCTTGTTCGTTTTGTTCTAAAATCTAAAAAAATATGAGTAAAGTTAGTGTTTTAATACCTGCATACAACGAGGAACTCTCTCTTCCGGAGCTCTATTCGAAGCTAAAAGAAATGATGGATTCTTATGCAGAATATGAGTGGGAGATTTTGTTTGTTAATGATGGCAGCCATGATAAAACATTGGAAGTTATTAAATTTTTGAGATCACAAGATGAGAGAATTAATTTTGTCGACCTGTCGCGCTATTTTGGAAAAGAAGTAGCAATGTTAGCTGGTTTCGATTATGCTACGGGCGATTGTCTGGTGATTATGGATGCTGACTTGCAACATCCTCCTCACTTAATCCCTGAAATGTTGAAATATTGGGAAGAAGGGTATGATGATGTATACGCAAAGCGAATAACCAGAGGCAAGGAGAGTTTGATGCGTAAATATCTGTCCTTGTTATTCTATAAGTTATTGCAGAAAACGACCCGTGTGGAGATTCTCCCGAATGTCGGTGATTTCAGACTGTTAGATCGTTGTTGTATAAACGCTTTAAAACAGCTGCGTGAGAGCCAAAGATATACTAAAGGTATGTATTGTTGGATTGGATTTCGTAAGAAAGAGATCAAGTTCGAGCAGGAAGATCGTGTTGCCGGTACATCTTCGTTTAACTTTTTCAGCCTTCTGGGTCTGGCTGTGGAAGGGGTGACTTCCTTTACTGTAGCTCCTTTACGCATTTCTACTTTTGCTGGAATTATAGTTTCCCTGGTTGCTTTCATATATATGTGCTTCATCATGTTTAAAACATTGATATGGGGCGAAGTAGTACAAGGTTTCCCTACTCTGATGGTCGTGATTCTTTTTTTAGGTGGGATACAGTTGCTGTCCTTGGGAGTCATAGGGGAATATATAGGACGTATTTTCAATGAAACAAAGAATCGTCCTACCTACATTGCAAGAGAATATAATGGTGTGAAACAATAACTAAGATTATGAGTAAAAAAACGGTTCGGATCGGTATTGGCGCATTTCTGTTGATAATAGGAAGTTTATTTTACCTGATGAATATGTACACTCCGATATGTGGAGATGATTATCTTTATTCATTCTATTTGACTCCTGTGGCAGCTAAGTCTTTCTTTGAAGGCGCATCGATAGGATTTGAGCAGAAGATATCATCATTTACCGATGTTATTTTTTCGCAATATAATCACTATTTTTATGTGAATGGCCGTACCATTCCTCATATTCTGGAGCAGTCGTTTGCCGGACTTTGGGGGGAGAATTGTTTTAATTTAATCAATGTATTCGCTTTTCTGTTACTTAATATGTTGGTTATATGGATTTCCGGAAAAAGAAATCTGACAAAATTCGGTTACTGGGTTGCTGCAGTTTTCTTTATATGGTTCTTACTGCCTTGCCCGGTTGATCTTTTTTTGCTGATGAGTGGTGCCCTCAATTATACTTGGAGCGCCGTTCTTTGCTTGGCTTTTCTGCTTGTTTATACTAAAGTGCGGCAAATGGAAAAGGTGAATTGGGGAGTTGCTTTTCTTCTTTTTTTGCTGGGCGTCATTTCTGGTTGGACACATGAATCTTTGGTTATTGGCATTTCCGGGGCTTTGTTTATTATTTATTGTGTACAATATAATAAGAGGAAGCCTAAATCACCTGAAATAGCTTTGGTTGCTGGCTTTTGGCTTGGGACCTTGTTGTTGTGTTTATCGCCTGCTGCCCGCGGGCGCGCGTCGTTTGATCATCCTTCCATCTGGGAAACCTTCTTATTGATAATCGGTGAGCTTCGGGCATTTTATGTTCTTCTGTTTTTGCTGGTATATACTTTTTTTCGTGAAAAGAGAAACAACAATAATCATACCTTGAGAAAGTTTTTCTATGATAATCAACTTTATTTTTATATAATCTTAATTGAACTTGTTTTTAGCTTGGTTATAGGATTTCGAAATGTCCGGCAATTGTTTGGAATAGAGCTGTTTTCTGTTGTGATTTTAATCAAGCTGATCAGTGAACAGACTTCATTTAATGCGGTTTGGTGTAGAAGTGTATCAATTGTGGCAGCAAGTGCGATCGTTTTGCATATGGCATTTGTCATTCCATGCGCAAAACGTTCTCATGCGCAATTTCAGGATATAGTGACCACTTATCTACACTCAGAAGACGGTGTTGTTTCTTTCAAATACGAAGAGTTTCCCTGTTGGGTCGATTCTTATGTCTGGCGATTCGGAGGGTATGCGGATTGGGAGGCTTTTTGTATTTCCGTCTATTATACGGGAGACAAAAAGCCAATGAAAGCTTTGTTGATTGATTAGTGTTCATTTGTGAAAATAAATGATTGTCTGTTAAGATGCTTTTCGGTAGTAATATTTTTCGCTGTGTATAAAAATTGTAAAAAAAAGTAGGTTTTTGCATGTGTTCATATTAATAGCTTTATATTTGTACAATTAAACCTAAACCCCTTTTACAGTTTTACTTATGGAGCTATTGAAAAGTCATTTTTTTTTAATAAAAAAGGCTTATATTGAGTCGTTTATTATTCTTTTGTTTCTGTCCTGCTGTCCTTTCATTGTTTCTTCCTGTCACGAGGAAGAGAAAGAGGAGATACCTGAATCTCCTTTTGATGAAGAAGATATTCAACACGAACAAGATCTGAATGCTTATTTGGGGAAAAGCTATTCATGTAAAATTTCCCAGGTCTCAGTAATGGAATCTTCCGTTTGCGTTACTGGTGAATATACCGGTGAAAGCAACTTCTTTTTAGGTGAGATTCCTCCTTATTTGGATATCATAGATGTGAAGAAGGCTCCTTATAAGGTAAAATTGGAAGATTCATCTTTTGAAATTGAGTTAGAGCGCTATGTAGAAAGGGATGGAGCATTATATGACCGTCTTTTGTCAAAGTGGGCTATTTATAAAGAGGGAGTAGAAAGAGACCAACTGGTTTCTCATGCGCATCAAGCAGATGAAATTCATGCGTTCCAGAATCTTCCGGCTATCAAACTGACTTCAAAGAAAGGGTTGGGTGGAATTATTCCTAACCAATATATATCGGATTTTACTTCGTTGGGGATAAGTAGTGCTACGATTAATGTTTGTATCACTCAGTTTATGCATCTGACGCCAAGAGCGGGAGATATTGCGCATACTTATGGGGGAAGAACCTATTATATGGATGAAGGTTACCTCAAGACTGTACTTGACGTTCCTCTTTTAGAAGCAGCCAAACGGAATATTGCTGTTGCTGCCATCATTCTTGTCGAACCGGCAGCTAAATGCGTAGACCCTGACCTGGGGGCATTGCTGCAACATCCGGATTATGAAAGAGGGGTTTATACAATGCCTAATATGACTACTCTGGAATCGGTGAATTGTTATGCAGCGGCATTTGATTTTCTGGCTAAAAGATATTGTACGGCGGACAATCGCTACGGGCGCATAGCTCATTGGATTATGCATAATGAGGTAGACGGCTGTATAGACTGGACAAATATGGGAATAAAACCTCTTACTGTATTTACGGATACCTATATAAAATCAATGCGTATATGTTATAATATAGTACGCCAATATGATAAACAGGCAGAGGTTTTGGGGTCTTTTACACATTCCTGGACACAGATAGCGAATGTAGGATGGTGGCTCTATACAAGCAAAGAAATCATTGATTTGTTGAATGTTTATAGTCGGGTAGAAGGAGACTTTCAGTGGGGATTAGCTTATCATAGCTATTCTCAGGATTTGACGAATCCATGTGTTTGGATTGATCCGAACGCAACGTTTTCCATGGATACCCAATTTATTACGTTTAAAAATCTGGAAGTTCTGAGTAAGTGGGCGCTTACCAAAGAAAATAAATATAAAGGGACTATTAAGCGCTCTGTCTGGCTTTCTGAGGCTGGAGTAAATTCTCCTACTTATTCGGATGAAGATTTTCAGAAGCAAGCGGCTAGTTTGGCTTTCGCCTGGAAGAAAATCAATGCATTGGAAGGGATTGATGGGCTACAATGGCATAATTGGTTTGATCATCCGGGAGACGGAGCTTGCTTCGGATTGCGTAAATACTTGGATGAATCTTACAGAGGAGAAGCCAAACCTGTGTGGGAAGTTTATCGAAAAGCAGGCACAAATGAAGAAGATGAATACTTCGAACAATTCTTACCTTTAATTGGAATTCCTGATTGGAATATTATTGAGAATTTTTAATCAACGACATTATTAACTAAAACTGAAATTATGGAAAATTTGAAAGCTTTCTTTACGAGAAGGCCTGAACGCCTGTTAGGGCGATGTGGCATGTTGTTTTTAATGGCATTTTTTGTGATGAACTTGTCTTCCTGTAATGATGACTTTATTGAAGACGATGGAGGAGAAGTTATTCCTCCTGAAGAAATTGTTATCCCACCTGTTTATATGTTATTGGATGGACCGTATAAGTCGGGAGTAACCTTAACTCAGAATGAAGACAGTAGTTATACGATAGAAACTACTAATGGTGATCCTTGGGCGACTGCCGGTTTGTTTAAAGAAGATGTTCCCGAAGAATGTAATGTTCTTGAATTTGAATATCAGACGGAAATGGGGATGAGTAACCTTGAACTCTTTTTTGCTGATGCAAAAAATGGGATTGATGCTACTCATAGCATGAGTGCGGGAACCGTTCCTGCTTCTACGGAATGGGCTTCATTCAGCGTTCGTCTAAAGAAATATAGACAGGAGTTTGATTGGGGAAAAGTGAAAGATTTTCTGCGTCTGGATTTTGGAGACCAGCCTAATAATATCATACAAATGCGTAATATACGCCTACGTATGATGAATGATGAGGAAAAACAGGCGGAAGAGGACGAGAATAATGAAGCACTTAATAAAGAGAAGTACGAACAAGGAATTAAAGATTATCTGAATAAAGAATATGATTGCCATGTAACTGATGTGGTGGTAGGAGAGAGTACGATCAGTATTCAAGGTAACTATACGGGAGAAGGTACTTTCTTCTTGGGAGAGATTCCACCATTTGTGGATATGTTCAAAGTGGAAAAGGTGGAAAATAAAACACCTTTATCAAACGGCTCTTTTAACGTTCAGTTGGATAGATATGTTACTATAGGTGACTATAAGTATGATCGTTTATTGTCTAAGTGGGCTATATACAAAGAAGGAGCTTCCAAGGATGAGATTGTTTCTCATGCCCGCTATGCGAACGTGGATAAAATACACGTAAAACAAAGTGTTGAGGCTATTCCTTTAAAATCTAAGAAGGGGTTGGGAGGATTGATAAACCATGGATTCCTTGCATCTGATTTGGATGATTTGGGTATTGCCAGTGCCACCATCAACATTCCTATTTCTCATTTCATGCATCTTTCTCAACAGGAAGGAGATATTCCGCATACTTACGGTGGCAGGACATATTATTTTAATGAGGGATATATGAAGAGTTCATTTGATGCTGTGTTGGAGCAAACGAGTAAACGTGGAATCTCTGTAGCAGGTATTTTGCTGGTTCCTCCTACCGGAGATGCCGGTACTCTTTTGAAACATCCGGATTTTAATGGTATAGCTCCTTATACAATGCCCAATATGACCACAATAGAGTCTACAAATTGTTACGCTGCAGCACTTGACTTCCTGGCAGAAAGATATAGTGACCCTAATATGCGCATAGCGCACTGGATTATACATAACGAAGTGGATGGAGGAAGTCATTGGACCAATATGGGTGACAAACCGATTGCCACGTTTATGGATACTTATCTCCGTTCGATGCGTATGTGCTATAATATTGCGCATCAATATGACCAGCACTCAGAAGTCTTTATCTCTTTCTCGCATGGATGGAATATCGCTGCCGGTGGCGGTTGGTATAAAGTAAGAGATATGCTCGACTTTATGAATCAGTTCAGTGAAAGCGAAGGTGATTTCTTCTGGTCATTGGCGTGTCATAGTTACCCGGCTCAGTTAGGTAACCCGTGTACTTGGGATGATGAACAGGCAACTTATTCTATGGATACGGAATATGTGACCTTGAAAAATTTGGAAGTGTTGGATAAGTGGGTGAAAACATCCCGAAATCAATATAAAGGAACTATCAGACGTTCTGTATGGCTTTCTGAAGCGGGCACATGTTCGCCATCTTATGAAGATGATGATTTGCAGGATCAGGCTGCCGGATTTGCTTATGGTTGGAAGAAGATTAACAATTTGGACGGTATTAATGGCATAGTTGGTTTGACCATTTGGGAGATGGTGCTTGTTTGGGATTGCGTAAGTATGCCGATGCACCTCATAATGGTGAAGCCAAGCCTGTATGGACAACCTATCAAAAAGCGGATACAGATGAAGAAGATGATTATTTTGAACAGTATTTATCTCGAATAGGGATTGATAGTTGGGAAGGAATTATTCAAGATATTCCATAAGCGATATTAGGTAAAAGAGGAAGCTCATTTGTGCTTCCTCTTTGGGTGTTGTGATTATATCTAAGTCTGCTATAAAAGAATTTTTTTAGTCTCACGGTCTCACTACTTTTGCATAATCACCTAATAACTAGGATATTATAGAATGAGAGATACTTTTTACAGAGGTATCTCTCATTCTTTTCTCACTGGAATTACCCTATTTTACCCTATCTCTCATTCTATTTTACAACTATTTCCCATAATGTCCTGGACACGGCACATAAATCGGTTGCGTACGAATTCCGATATTCTGCAAAGAACCTTCTTCTTTCAACCTGCGAATATGGCGCGCCGCCATACTGTGTGTGAATTGGCAAAGTGACTGCATATCAGAGCGGGTCAAAACCGTATGCGTAGCGAAGTACCCGGTTAATTTTTTGTCTATTTCTTCCTGGGAGAGGGTAGCCGAGTGGGGTTTATACTTTGAGCGTTGTGCATGCATACCTATAAGCTCACCTTTTAAATCTCTGTCCGCCAAGAAACTGACCGATTTAAACTTCACTTTGTCAGCGTGTGCGGCCATGGAATGTATCGGCTCTGTTGCTTGTAATGTGATCTGAAAATAGCCGACCCCGTCAAGATGTACTCTTTGCCCTTCGCGTAAGTGGTTGCCCATGCACCGACTGAGTTCCATTAACATTGCTTCCACTTCGGCCTTGCCAAAGGTAGTTGCCGAGTGAATTTCGACTGCCAGTCTTTGGGTAGTCACGTGTTGAAAATTCACGACTCTGGGATGATAACTTGTTTCCCCCTCTTCTTCTCCCTGAACGGGATTCTTATAAAATTCGAATTGTACTGCCATCTTAATTGTTGTTTATCTGTTGTTTATATATGGTGTTACTTATCTCTTCGGCATTTAAAGCCTTTATCTGCGTGTCATCTTACTGACATCTTCATCGTTCTACCCGGGTGAACCGATCATTGCACCTTCGAGAACGTATCTGTGTACCTGGGTGAACAGGTCGGTTCACCCGGGTAGTATGATGAATAACGTCTTTCAAAGATACAACAATAATAGTTGTAAAACAAGCAATTATAGGATTGTTTGCATGATAATGAATGGTAAAATATATGCGCCTTAAAGTACTTCTAAAAGGAGAAATGTATAGGTCTGAAATTAAATAATGGAAGTTGGAAAGCAGAATGAGAGATAATCAAAAAAGGTGAGAGACAGGTTAGAATAGAGTAATTTCAGTGAGGAAATGATGAGAGATACCTCTGTAAAAAGTATCTCTCATCCTATAATATATTAATTATTTGATGATTATGTAAAAGTAGTGAGACCGTGAGACTAAAATATATTTTTTCTTTTCTAGTAGAGGGAGAGGAGATGGGAATGAAACTTATGATCAGAAACTTGTTTACATAGAATGTTTACAGTACTTTTGTGCAAAATATATATTGCCCTACACACGCAAGCAGGACAAACAGCGAAAGAAAAAATGAGAATAACACAAGTGAGAGACGATGGCAAAGTAAATACGATGCGTACGTTGAAGATTGAACAGCTCGTAGAGCAGATGAAAAAGGAAACTAAAGCACAACTGGTCTCTAATATGAGAGAAGTCCTGCCTTATATACTTCCCGGTGATAAAAATGATTATATAGAGAGGGTCCCGAAGATACTTCCGGCGGCAGCTTTTGTCAGAAAAAACGGGGTGATGGCGATGGCCGAATATAATGGAATCGTTATGCTTCAGGTCAACGGGTTATCCGGACGTATGGAAGCTGATGAGGTGAAGGAGTGTGTGAAGGAACTGCCTCAGACGTATCTTGCTTTTATCGGTTCTTCAGGAAAGTCTGTAAAGATATGGGTTCGTTTTACGTATCCTGACAATCGTCTGCCTGATAATCGCGAACAGGCGGAAGTCTTTCATGCGCATGCTTATCGTCTGGCTGTGAAATATTACCAGCCCCAACTTCCGTTTGATATCGAATTAAGAGAGCCTTCGCTGGAACAGTATTGCCGATTAACTTTCGACCCGGAGCTGTATTTTAATCCCGAAGCCATGCCTGTTTATCTGAAACAGCCAGCATCTTTGCCGGGGGAAACCACCTATCGAGAGCAGGTACAGGCGCAGGCTTCTCCTTTACAGCGGCTTGTTCCCGGATATGATAGTTACGAAGCACTTTCTGTTCTTTTTGAAGCAGCATTTGCCCGAGCATTTGCCGAGCAAAAAGGATACCGCCCAGGCGATGATATACACTCATTGCTTGTTTGTCTGGCTGAGCAGTGTTTTCGTGCCGGTATTCCACAGGAAGACACCGTGCGATGGGCACGTGCTCATTATCGTTTACCGAAAGATGAATTCCTGATTCGCGAGACGGTGAAGAACGTGTATGGTACGTGCGAGGGTTTTGCCGATAAAAGTAGTTTGCTGCCGGAGCAATTGTTTGTCATGCAGACAGATGAGTTTATGAAACGCCGCTATGAGTTTCGTTTCAATATGCTGACTTCGAGCGTGGAATACCGTGAGCGGAACAGTTTCAACTTTTATTTTCGCCCCATAGACAAACGGGTGATGGCAAGTATTACGATGAATGCGATGTATGAGGGCATCAAACTTTGGGATAAGGATGTGGTCCGATATCTGAATTCCGATCATGTTCCCGTTTATCACCCTGTCGAGGAATTTCTTTATGATCTTCCCCATTGGGACGGTAAAGACCACATCCGTGACCTGGCTGAAAGAGTTCCTTGTGATAATCCTCATTGGGGACAACTTTTTCGTCGTTGGTTTCTCAGTACAGTGGCGCACTGGCGTGGAGTTGACAAAAATCATGCGAACAGTACTTCACCTATTTTAATCGGTCCGCAGGCTTATCGTAAGTCCACCTTTTGCCGTCTGATTCTGCCTCCTTGTTTGCAGGCGTATTATACGGACAGCATTGACTTTAGCCGTAAAAGGGACGCCGAGTTGTATCTGAATCGTTTTCTTCTCATCAATATGGATGAGTTTGATCAGATAGGTGTCAATCAGCAATCATTCCTTAAACATATTTTGCAAAAACCGGTTGTTAATACCCGTCGCCCGAATGCGTCAGCTGTGGAATCACTTCGGCGGTATGCTTCTTTTATCGGGACGAGTAATCATAAAGACTTACTGACAGACACTTCCGGTAGTCGCCGTTTTATCGGCGTCGAAGTGACGGGAGTGATTGATGTGGTGCGTCCCATTGATTATGAGCAGCTTTATGCACAAGCAATGACGGCACTTTATAAAAATGAACGGTATTGGTTTGATGAAGAAGAGGAAGCTATTATGACGGAGTCTAATCAGGAGTTTGAGCAGTCTCCTGCGATCGAGCAATTGTTTCAGGTATATTATCGGGCGGCGGCCGACGAAGAGGCAGGAGAATGGTTGCTTGCTGCGGATTTGCTACAACGAATACAGAAGGCTAGTAAGATGAAGTTTTCACCTCGGCAAGTATCTTATTTGGGGCGTATTCTGCAAAAGTTGGGAGTGAAATCGTACCGGAGATCTCATGGGGTTTATTATCATGTGGTGCCCATATCTTTTGATAATGAGTAGTGTTGGAGTGAAATAGACGAATAAATGGTCAAGAAGGTGGCTATTATATAATTCGTATTAATTATTGAAAGAAACCTTCAACTGTTAGACAGTTTTATTGTATCTTTGCAGCCTTAACTTATTTTATTTCAAATAATGAAGGAATTTTTGCAACTGATGCGACGTTTTGTGTCGCCATATAAGAAGTATATCGGATGGGCTATTTTGCTGAATATTTTGTCTGCTGTATTCAATGTGTTTTCATTTACTTTGTTAATTCCGATTCTGGATATTTTGTTTAAAACAGGAGAGAATAATAAGGTATATGAGTATATGGAATGGGGAACTGCCGGTTTTAAAGATGTTGCGATAAATAATTTCTATTATTATGTTTCCCAAATGATTCAGGATAATGGTCCTACTACTGCTTTGATTTTTCTGGGACTGTTTCTGGCTTTGATGACTTTATTTAAAACGTCCTGTTATTTTGCATCTTCAGCTGTGATGATTCCATTGCGTACAGGAGTTGTCAGGGATATCCGTATCATGGTATATGCGAAGGTAATGCGTTTGCCGATGGGCTTTTTCTCAGAGGAGAGAAAAGGAGATATTATAGCTCGTATGAGTGGTGATGTGGGAGAGGTGGAAAACTCTATTACCAGTTCATTGGACATGTTGATAAAGAGCCCTATCATGATTATATTGTATTTTATAACATTGATTGCTACCAGCTGGAAGTTAACTCTTTTCACCGTTTTGGTATTGCCGGCTATGGGCTGGCTGATGGGTAAGGTCGGAAGAAAACTAAAGCGTCAATCACTGGAGGCACAAGGAAAGTGGAGTGATACAATGTCTCAGTTGGAAGAAACATTGGGTGGTTTGCGTATTATCAAAGCGTTTATTGCAGAGGACAGAATGATAAATCGTTTTACGAGGTGCAGTAATGAGCTTCGTGATGCAGTCAACAAAGTGGCTATGCGACAAGCTTTGGCTCATCCGATGAGTGAGTTCTTGGGAACAATTCTGATTGTATCTGTATTATGGTTTGGTGGTGCTTTGATTTTAGGGCATAATTCGTCATTGACTGCACCGACGTTTATATTTTATATGGTTATTCTTTATAGCGTGATAAATCCGTTGAAAGACTTTGCCAAGGCTGGTTATAATATCCCTAAGGGGCTTGCTTCTATGGAACGCGTGGACAAAATATTGAAGGCTGAAAATAATATTAAAGAAATTCCTAATCCGAAACCATTGACTGGAATGAATGATCGGATTGAGTTTAAAGATATAAGCTTTAGCTATGATGGTAAAAGAGAAGTGTTGAAACATGTGAACTTAACAGTGCCAAAGGGAAAGACAGTTGCTTTGGTAGGACAGTCAGGCTCAGGAAAATCGACGCTCGTAGATTTATTGCCACGTTATCATGATGTGCAAGGAGGAGATATCACCATCGATGGTACAAGTATTAAAGATGTACGTATTGCCGATTTGCGCAGTTTGATTGGCAATGTAAATCAAGAAGCCATTCTTTTTAATGATACATTTTTCAATAATATTGCTTTTGGCGTAGAAAATGCAACTATGGAACAAGTCATAGAGGCCGCTAAGATTGCCAATGCCCATGATTTTATTATGGAAAAGCCGGAAGGATATAATACAAATATCGGTGACCGTGGCGGCAAACTTTCCGGTGGACAGAGACAGCGTGTCAGCATCGCCCGTGCTATTCTGAAGAATCCTCCCATCCTGATTCTGGATGAGGCTACTTCTGCACTGGATACTGAATCGGAACGTTTGGTACAAGAAGCATTGGAGAGATTGATGAAGACGCGTACCACGATTGCAATTGCTCACCGTCTTTCTACTATCAAAAATGCGGATGAGATTTGTGTGCTCTATGAAGGGGAAATCGTAGAGCGTGGGCGCCACGAAGAATTATTGGAATTAGACGGTTATTATAAAAGACTAAACGATATGCAAGCATTATAGGCTGTGGCTGCATATTTGCAGCAACTCACAGCAACAAACGTAAACTAGACTAATATTGGAATGATTTTATTAAGTTTTGACATTGAGGAATTTGATGTGCCCAAAGAACATCAGGTGGACATATCAATGGAAGAGCAAATTAAAGTTTCTGTAGAGGGGACTACCCGAATTTTGGATTGCTTGGAACGGAATCAGGTAAAAGCGACCTTTTTCTGTACGGCAAATTTTGCTCTTCATGCTCCTGATATAATAAAGCGCATTCAGGAGGGAGGTCACGAGATTGCTTCTCATGGCTTCTATCATTGGACCTTTGAAGTAGAAGATCTGAAAAGGTCGAAGGATCAGTTGGAGGAAATCACCGGAGCCAAAGTTTATGGCTATCGGCAGGCGCGCATGATGCCTGTGTCGGAAAAAGCTGTATATGAGGCGGGGTATATATATAATTCTTCCTTGAATCCGACATTTATCCCGGGAAGATATATGCGGCTTTCTACTCCCCGTACTCCTTTTATAAAAGACCGTGTGATGCAAATGCCGGCATCAGTTACTCCTTTGCTGCGCTTTCCTTTGTTTTGGCTCTCTTGTCATAATTTGCCTGCTTCACTTTATCGTTGGCTGTGTAAATACGCTCATCGGCATGATGGATATTTCGTGACATACTTTCATCCGTGGGAATTTTATTCGTTAAATGAACATCCGGAATGGAAACTGCCATTTATTATACGAAATCATGCAGGAGAAGGAATGGAAAAAAGGCTGGATGCCTTCATCCTATATTTTAGGAAAAAGAATGTTAGTTTTGGTCGTTTTATAGATTATATAAAACTAAACAAGGATATAATGAAATGAAAGATATAATAAGATTTATACTAAGGTTAGTGCAAAATCCTATTGTATTAGCAATTTTGTGGTTATCTGGGGATTTTGGGTAAGCTGGACAGAAGGACTTGCAAATAACTACTTGATATTTTCCCGTTCATTTTTTCATGCTTTGGAGCAAACGCCTTTATATGTAGAATATCCTAAAGAATATTTTGATTTATTTCTATATGGCATTCCTTTTACTTTATTGATTGCTCCCTTTTCAATCATGCCAACAATGGTGGGTTCTGCTTTGTGGAGTTTGTGTAATGCTCTTTTATTGTACTTTGCTATAAAAAAGTTAGAGTTTGAAAAATGGAAAACAGCCATTATTATTTGGTTGTCATATAATGGCTTATATTTATCTGTTGTGACTCAGCAGTATAATGCAGCAGTAGCCGCTTTCATTCTTTTTACTTTTATTCTTGTCGAGAGAAAAAAAGATTTTTGGGCTGCATTGATGATTGTGTTAGGCACATTAACCAAAATTTATGGGATTGTGGGGTTAGCTTTTTTCCTTTTCTCTAAAAGAAAATTATATTTTCTGTGGGGAATTCTATTTTGGGCATTCGTTCTATTTGTAGTTCCAATGTTTTATACTTCTCCACAATATGTATTTGATTCTTATAAAGAATGGGTTAGTATTCTTGAAGTTAAGAATGATGTTAATGAGTTGAGCTTTTATCAGAATATCTCTTTATTAGGAATGGTTCGAAAGATTACTCATGCTGTTGAATATAGCGATATGTGGCTGATAATTCCTGGAATTGTTTTATTCTTATTGCCTTATTTGCGTATTGGACAATATGAGAATAGAAATTTTCGGCTTTCGTTTTTGGCATCAGTTCTGTTATTTATGGTCTTGTTTAGTACAGGGACGGAAGAATGTGGATATGTGGGTGCTCTAATTGGTGTGGGTATATGGTATGTAAGTACGCCAACGTATAAAAAATCGTTTGTGCTGAATACATGCTTATTGCTATTCTGTTTTGTGTTGACGGCAGCGTCTTCAAGCAGTATTCTTTTTTCAAAACATTTCAGGACTGAATACATAACTTCATTTGCACTTAAAGCTCTCCCATGTGCTATTATCTGGTTTAAAATCATCTGGGAACAATTAACTCAGGACTATACATCAAGAACCCCAACTCCTTTTCTACATAAAAAAGATGATGAACGGATTGACGTCATATTGCCCTGTTATAATCCTCATGAAGGATGGGAGCAGCAACTGATTGAGAAACATAAAGAGTTGGAAGGGATGCTGAACGGGTACAATATTCGCTTTATCGTAGTAAATGATGGTTCCAAACGCGGATTTACGGAAGAAGCTGTACTTCGTTTGACAAATAACTTACCCAACACTATCATTGTAGACAATAAGATAAATCAAGGGAAAGGAGCTGCTGTTCGTGATGGTATAGCACATTCTGATTCAGAGCTGGCTCTTTATACAGATTATGATTTTCCATATAAGATTGAGTCTGTTTGTCAGGTGATTAAATATCTTGAGGAAGGGTATGATGTAGTTGTAGCAAATCGTAATCATACGTATTATTCACAACTTTCTACCCGTAGAAAGTTGGCGAGTCATGCTTCACGTTTCTTGAACTTTATGCTGTTAGGGCTGACCCACACAGATACGCAGGGGGGATTAAAGGGGTTTAACTGTAAGGGAAAAGCTTTTCTTGCGTCCACTCGTATTAAACAGTTCTTATTTGATACCGAGTTTATATATAAGGCTTCTCTTGATGATACCACCTTCATCAAAGAGGTTCCTGTAGACTTAAGAGGCGAAGTGATGTTGCCTGATATGAAAAAGGGGGTATTTGTAAATGAACTAAAAAACTTATTGATGATATGTTGGAGAGGTTGAAAGGATATGTGCAGAATCCCGTCTTTCTATTCATCTTGTGGATGGGAGTAGGATTAGCTTGCAGTTTATCATTGATGATGAAG
>ERZ791925.1064-NODE-1064-length-15007-cov-3.521937_pt1 | contig 15007 bp, 10 predicted proteins | sample MGYA00510132_ERZ791925 | MGnify/ENA primary metagenome ERZ791925 (study PRJEB30046, sample SAMN00792075) | human gut metagenome | study: EMG produced TPA metagenomics assembly of the A metagenome-wide association study of gut microbiota in type 2...
CAGTGCTACCATCACTATCTCGGAACTGAACGGAATGATGCTTCCTGCCAATAGCCGGGCATTCTTGCCGTAAACATTTCGATCTTTATAGGATACAAGCTACGCGGCATACGGGGAAGCCTTGTCACCGCTCTTGGGACGGTGCTTCCGTCATTCGTCATCATATTGGCCATTGCCATGTTTTTTCATAACTTCAAAGACAATCCCATTGTAGAACGAATCTTCAAAGGGATACGTCCCGCTGTAGTCGCACTGATTGCAGCACCTACTTTCAGCATGGCAAAGTCTGCCAGAGTCAATCGATATACCCTCTGGATTCCGGTTGTCTCCGCCCTACTCATTTGGTTATTGGGCTTCTCTCCCATCTGGATTATTATCGCGGCAGGTGTAGGTGGCTTCTGCTGGGGAAAATGGAAACAGTCACATCCCTAATCATTCACATTTACATTGAAACATTATGATTTACCTGCAACTCTTTTATACATTCTTCAAAATCGGATTATTTGGCTTCGGAGGCGGATATGCCATGCTCTCGATGATTCAGGGAGAAGTGGTGACACGCTATGATTGGGTAAGTACTCAAGAGTTCACCGATATTGTAGCTATCAGCCAGTCCACTCCCGGTCCCATCGGTATCAACGCCGCTACCTATGTCGGCTTTACGGCTACAGGCAGTATCTGGGGATCTGTCATCGCCACCTTTGCGGTAGTGTTACCGTCATTTATCCTGATGTTGACCATCAGTAAGTTCTTCCTGAAATATCAGAAACATCCTGCCGTAGAGGCTGTGTTCAGCGGACTCCGCCCTGCAGTGGTAGGATTATTGGCATCGGCTGCTCTGGTCTTGATGAATGTGGAAAACTTCGGTTCGCCCACAGACGATACTTATACTTTTGTCATCAGCATCATTATTTTCCTGGTAGCCTTTATAGGAACAAAAAAATATCACGCTAACCCGATTCTGATGATTATCGCCTGCGGAATAGCCGGACTGATCTTATACTAGGGGAATCTCACTGCGGAAACTCAAATTCACCACAGAGTAACACGGAGTATCAAAGAACACAGAGTAACATGGAGTTTTTTTGTTACTACTCAATAATTTAGAATCTCCTCTGTGTTACTCTGTGTCCTCTGTGGTGAATGATGACACATCCCCTCATCTTTTGTAATACATTTACAGTTTCACTTTCTTACTTACCGATTTCGATTCATTGTGCAGACGGTCAAGTGCTGTCACAACATAACGGTATTTGTTTTTCCCATCCTTGTAAGGGAGCTTATAGAAATTGTTACGGGTAACGGCAACAATATGCGAAGCATCGTCAATGTTCACTTTTTCTTTATCATCAAAACGATAAACAACGTATTGCACAGCACGATCCATCTCATCTTTAGCTTTCGGAGCAGTCCAGAACAACATGTAACCATCTTCCGTCCATACTTTTTTCACTTTACGGACTTTACCCGGTGCTTTATCATCCATAAAGTCGAAGACGGGAACCAAAGCAGGATACTTATGATACTCCTGCACAAGTGCATCCCGATATTTTCCGGCATTCTCTACCACAGCGCTCGCCGGCCACTGACAACTGCCCCCGATGGTCTGATAAGCTCTTTCCAAAGCCATCTTGCGAGGCAGTTGATTCACGGAAGGATTCTTCGGATCGGCATTCTGAATCGTATTCATCACAGACTGGCCAATGAACAAAGGACGGTTCTCCGTATTCTTTGCCCACCATTTCACCAGGGTTTCATAATCGGCGGCAGGATGCCCTATCTGCCAGTATATCTGCGGAATATTATAATCGACCCAACCATTGCGCGCCCAAAGCAATACATCTGCATACAGATCGTCATAGTTCTGCAGGCCGTTGGTCTTGCTTCCGAGCGGATCGTTCTTTTCGTTACGGTAGATACCAAACGGACTAATACCGAACTTCACCCAAGGCTTCAAGCCACGAATAGTCTCGTGTATCTTCTGAATCAATATATTAACATTGCTCCGGCGCCAGTCGGCACGATTGGTGAACCCTCCGCCGTAACGGGCAAAGCTTGCGTCATCCGGAAAGTCCATGCCTTTTGCCGGATAAGGATAGAAATAATCATCCATATGAATAGCGTCTACATCGTAACGCGAAACAATGTCCGCCACCACCATGCAAATATGACGACGACTTTCGGGCAATGCCGGATCAAAAAAGAGTTGATTATTGTAAGTGACAAACCATTCCGGATGGATATTATACAGGTGATTGGGCGACAGCTCACTCTTCAGTGATGTCTTCACCCGATAAGGATTGATCCACGCATGGAACTCCATTCCCCGTTTATGGCACTCGTCAATCATGAACTGCATCGGATCCCAGTAGGGCGAAGGCGCCTGCCCCTGCACTCCGGTTAGGAAACGGCTCCACGGTTCCAATTGTGAAGCATATAAAGCATCTGCCTCCGGACGCACCTGGAATATGATCGCATTGATGCCTGCCCCCTGCAAAGAGTTAAGCTGATCGATAAGTGTTTGTTTTAACTTCTCAGTAGGAATACCACGGAACTGCCCATTAACAGCCTGTATCCACGCTCCGCGAAATTCTCTTTTCGGATAAGGGCTTTGTTGTTGTATTTGTGCCCCCACTCCTGTTGCAAGAAAGAGAGCTAAAAGAAGAATCAGTTTTCTCAGGTTCATAATTGGTTTTCATAAAAATGTGGTGCAAAGATACAATTTTGCTCCTCATTTGCAACGGTTAAGCAAGCAATTCAATCTTCGCAAGTGTTTTTAAGATAAAAGTTCCTTCCACTGTTAGGTTAAACGTTGCTGACTCACTATCTTTGCAGTCCAAGTAACGAAAATGCTTATGACTGATAGTAAATACATCTCTATAAAAGGGGCCAGAGTCAACAATCTGAAGAATATTGACGTAAACATTCCCCGCAACAAACTGGTGGTGATCACCGGTCTTTCCGGTTCCGGAAAATCATCGCTCGCTTTCGACACCCTCTATGCCGAGGGACAGCGTCGCTACGTGGAAAGTCTCAGTAGCTATGCCCGCCAGTTTCTGGGCCGAATGAGCAAACCCGAATGTGACTTTATCAAAGGCATTCCGCCCGCCATTGCCATCGAACAGAAAGTGAACAGCCGTAACCCGCGTTCCACCGTAGGTACCTCGACCGAAATTTACGAATACCTGCGCCTGCTTTATGCACGTGTGGGCAAAACCTACAGTCCCGTCAGCGGAGAGGAAGTGAAGAAGCACTCCATCGAAGACATTGTAAACTGCATGCTCTCTTATCCGGAAGGGACCCGCTATACCGTGCTGACACAGATTTACCTGCATGACGGACGCACGCTCGAACAACAGTTGGAGATCGACCGGAAGCAAGGTTTCAACCGTCTTGAAGTAAACGGCGAGATGGTGCGTATCGACGAATATGCTGCCGGCAAAGAAGACGTGGTATACCTGCTCGTCGACCGAATGACGGCAGCAAAATCCAAGGATGCCATCAGTCGCCTGACCGACTCTGCCGAAACAGCCATGTACGAAGGCGACGGCATGTGTATGCTTCGCTTTTATCAGCCGGACGGAACGACCCGGTTGCATACTTTCAGTACCAAATTCGAAGCTGACGGTATGACGTTCGAAGAACCTAACGACCAGATGTTCTCGTTCAACTCCCCGATCGGTGCCTGTCCCGTATGTGAAGGATTCGGTAAAGTGATCGGTATCGACGAGCACTTGGTGGTGCCTAACCGTTCTTTGTCCGTCTACGACGGAGCCATTGTCTGCTGGCGGGGCGAAAAGATGGGAGAATGGCGCGAAGAGCTGATCCACAATGCCGAAAAATTCAACTTCCCGATCTTTACTCCTTACTACGAGCTAACCGACGAACAGCGCCGGGTGTTGTGGGAAGGAAACCAATACTTCCATGGCATCAACGACTTCTTCAAGATGCTCGAGGAGAATCAGTATAAGATTCAATACCGTGTGATGCTGGCACGCTATCGCGGAAAGACGCTTTGCCCGAAATGCCACGGCACCCGTCTGAAACCCGAAGCGGGATACGTCCGCGTGGGTGGAAAGAACATTTCCGAACTGGTAGACCTGCCTATCACCGAATTGCAAAAATTCTTCGACTCGCTCACGCTGAACGAACACGACCAGGCCGTAGCCCGTCGTATCCTGACGGAAATCAACAGCCGCATCCGGTTCCTGATTGATGTGGGTCTGGGCTATCTCACCCTGAACCGCCTCAGCAATTCGTTGTCGGGCGGAGAAAGCCAGCGCATCAACCTGGCCACTTCGTTGGGAAGCAGCTTGGTGGGCAGCCTTTACATCCTCGACGAACCAAGTATCGGACTCCACAGCCGGGATACCGACCGATTGGTTCATGTGCTCCGCCAACTCCAGCAGTTGGGTAACACGGTCGTGGTGGTAGAGCACGACGAAGAAATCATCCGTGCCGCAGACTACATCATCGACATCGGTCCGAATGCCGGACGACTGGGCGGACAGGTAGTATACGAGGGTGACATGAAAGATTTAAAGAAAGGCAGCAACAGTTATACGGTGAAGTACCTGCTGGGCGAAGAGACCATTCCCGTGCCGGAACACCGTCGTCCATGGAACAACTATATCGAAATAAAAGGTGCCCGTGAAAACAACCTGAAAGGTGTGGACGCCCGCTTCCCACTTAATGTGATGACGGTAGTGACGGGTGTTAGCGGTTCGGGAAAGAGCACACTGGTACGCGACATTTTTTACCGCGCGCTGAAACGCGAACTGGACGAATGCAGCGAGCGTCCGGGAGAATTTGTGTCCATCGAAGGCGACCTGCGCAATCTGCGCAATGTGGAGTTTGTCGATCAAAATCCCATCGGCAAGTCTTCCCGCTCCAATCCGGTGACCTACATCAAAGCATACGACGAAATCCGCAAGCTCTGGGCTGACCAGCCGCTCGCCAAACAAATGGGATATACCGCAGGACATTTCAGCTTCAACAACGAGGGTGGGCGTTGCGAAGAGTGTAAAGGTGACGGAACCATCACAGTGGAAATGCAATTCATGGCCGACCTGGTGCTGGAGTGTGAATCATGCCACGGAAAACGTTTCAAGGCCGATACACTCGAAGTGAAATTCCAGGATAAAAATATCTATGACGTACTGGAAATGACAGTCAACCAAGCTATTGAATTCTTTACGAAACACGGACAGAAGAAGGTTGTGAAGAAACTGATCCCCTTGCAGGATGTCGGTTTGGGATATATCAAACTGGGGCAATCTTCATCTACCCTGTCAGGAGGAGAGAACCAGCGCGTGAAACTGGCTTACTATCTGAGTCAGGAGAAAGCAGACCCGACGCTGTTTATCTTCGACGAACCTACTACGGGATTGCACTTTCACGATATACGCAAGTTGCTCGATGCATTCGACGCACTGATCCGACGCGGACACTCCATCGTAATCATCGAGCACAACATGGATGTCATAAAATGTGCCGATTACGTGATAGACCTCGGACCGGAAGGCGGAGATAAGGGCGGCAATATTGTGGCAACCGGAACGCCGGAAGAGGTGGCTGCCTGTGCGGCAAGTTATACGGGACAATTCCTGCAGGAGAAACTGAACCACTTGTAAAACAAGCAAGGGTTCTCTAATCAATTTTATCGGGAACTCACCACAAAGGGGCTGTCAAAAGTCTTTTCACCACAGAATACACAGATTATCAATATGGATAATCAATGACTTAAAATTCACCCTGTGTTACTCTGTGCCCTCTGTGGTGAGTTCCTTTTAAAAGAAAAATCAGAAGTAGAATCCGAAGCCTACTTTCAGTCCGAACTTCGACAAATCACTGTCTTTGAAACTCAAATCATAATAGACAGCCGGTTCGATGGTAACAGTCCGTGTCAGGAAAAACGCATAGCCAGCCTCCGCACCGAAGGCAAAGTCGGTCGTGTCTCCTACTTTCCAGTTATAGCGATTCATCTTCAATCCGGCTCCGAGATAAATGCCGCATTTGTCGAAATAATATCTTCCACCCACACCCAGTGTGTACTTATCTTCCGGTTTGCTCCAATTGGCTCCGGCCGTGAGCATCAGTGCCACATTATCCACCAGGAAAGCACCGCCTTGCGCCTGCAACCCGAACTGGGTTTTCTCAGACTTACTGTACGAAAGTCCAAGTCCCGTCACCGAGGGATTCACAATCCACTTTCCTTTCTCAAACTGTGCCTGTGCCGTCACTGAAACGACAAGCAGACATACGATCCACATTAATTTCTTCATAACGTTTCTACTTTTTCAGGTTATTCATATGTTCTTCCTCCCGGCGGCGCTGCTGCATCTGTTCTTTTTTTCTCAGCACCAGCCAGAGAACCAGAACAATGACATACGAAGCAGCCAGGGTGAGATATTTCTCTGTGTCGCTCACCTCATGATTGCGAGGCAGCAGATAAGCCGCTGTCGCAGATACATAGATCAGCAAGGCGACAGTAACCCAGGTTGACTTTTTTACTTTCTTCATCTTTATACGAATATCGAGTTTATTTTTTATACGAGTATCCAATCCCTTTTTTCCAAACAATAAACCAAACGGCTCCAATCAGTGTACACCCCCCTCCTGTCACATACGAAACCCAATGTGACAATCCTAATCCTTCGGGGGCGATGCAGATATAAGTGGAACAGACAGCTGTCATAAACAGAGCGGGAACCAATGTCAAACCATACCACTTGCGGGCACGCGCCAAGTAGACTGTGATGGCCCAGAGAGTAAAGACCGATAAGGTCTGGTTGGCCCAGGCAAAATAGCGCCAGATCATGTCGAACCCGTCTTTATCACGCAAACTGTAAAGCAACAGCCCGATGGCGACAATGAACATCGGCACACAAATATACAAACGGCGACGCATGCTTTTTTGTTCCAGTTTCAGAAAATCGGCTACGATCAGACGTGCCGAACGAAACGCGGTGTCGCCCGATGTAATAGGCGCCGCAATCACTCCCAGAATGGCAAGCACCCCACCTACCGCACCGAGCCAATCTTTCGTTATAGCGTCTACAATGACAGAGGCATTGTTCTCTTCCATACCGTGTTCACGATAAAAATAAGTCGCGGCGGCAGCCCAGATCAGCGCCACAATGCCCTCGGTAATCATGGCACCGTAAAAGACAGGACGTCCATGACGCTCAGAAGTCATGCAACGTGCCATCAGGGGGCTTTGCGTAGCATGAAATCCGGAGATGGCTCCACAGGCGATACTGACAAACATAATCGGGAAAATAGGTAACACGGCTGCTTCCGGATTAGTATTCTGTAATCCGTCCCACAACTCCGGGATGACCGGATGATGAACATAAAGCATCACCAGGATACCCACCGCCATAAACAACAAAGCTGCAGCGAACAAGGGATATATCTTTCCGATGATTTTATCGACTGGAAGCAGAGTGGCAAGAATATAATAGATGAACACCACAATGATCCAGAAAGTAGTGTCGAGACTGTCGGGAGTCAACTTCGCCAGCAGTCCTGCCGGTCCCGCCACAAAGACCGCACCTACCAGAATCATCAGGACAACGGTAAAACCCCGCATCACCTGCTTGGTAGTCATCCCCAGAAAACGGCCGACAATTTCAGGCAAGCTCTCACCACCGTTACGCAGAGAGAGCATTCCGGCGAAATAATCGTGTGTGGCACCGGCAAAGATACTTCCCAATACAATCCACAGATAGGAAGCAGTACCGAACTTCGCTCCCATAATAGCTCCGAAGATGGGACCGAGACCGGCTATGTTTAAAAATTGAATCATGAAGATTTTCCAGGTAGGAAGGGGAATATAATCCACTCCGTCGGCATGTGTCAGTGCCGGGGTCTTTCGGTCGTCGGGGCCAAAGACACGCTCCACCAACCGTCCGTAAATAAAGTAACCTGCAATCAGAGCCAGCAGGCAAATCGTGAATGTAATCATGGCGTGTTGAATTGTTAATCAGCGCAAATGTAACATAATCTAAGGAAACTACACAACTTTACGAAGGGTTTTGCTAACTTTGCAAGCCTTCTGCTCACCGCGGAAGGCAGTTTAGAAGACGTTTCACCACAGATTACACGAATTAACACAGATTGATAATTTATTTCATTGAGAATCCGGTTAAAGAATCCGTATCAATCCGTATGAATTCGTATGAATCTGTGTTAATCCGTGTAATCTGTGGTGAACATCAAAACCATTAGATTTATGAATACCATCTATAAAAGCCATAACGAATCTTTCTCAGTGAAAAAGAGAGCCGGAAGAGGAACATCCCTCCTCTTTCTTTTTCTCCTCTCCTTACTTCCGCTCCATGCGCAGACCTCCCCGAAACACGAGGTACGGGCTGCCTGGATAACTGCGGTCTACGGACTGGACTGGCCACGCACCAAAGCAACCACTCCTGCAGGTATCCGGCGACAGAAAGAAGAACTGATCGATATCCTCGACCGCTTGAAAGAGGCCAACTTCAATACGGTACTTTTCCAGACTCGTACCCGTGGTGATGTGCTTTATCGTTCGGACATCGAACCCTTCAACTCCATACTGACAGGAAAAACCGGAGGCGATCCCGGATACGATCCGTTGGCCTTCGCCATTGAAGAGTGCCACAAACGAGGCATGGAATGCCATGCCTGGATGGTGACCATCCCCTTGGGAGGCAAAAAACATGTGGCCTCACTTGGCAAGCAATCGGTGACCAAGCGTGAGCGTGACATCTGCGTGCCTTACAAAAATGAATATTTCCTTAACCCCGGACATCCTGCCACCAAGGAATATCTAATGAAACTGGTACGTGAGGTAGTCAGCCGTTACGATGTGGACGGAGTGCACTTCGACTATCTCCGCTATCCGGAAAACGCCCCGCGCTTTCCGGACAGTTACGACTTCCGCCGCTACGGCAAAGGACGCACGCTGGCACAATGGCGCCGAGACAACCTGACCGACATTGTACGCTACATCTACAACGGTGTAAAAGCCATGAAGCCTTGGGTGAAGGTGAGTACCTGCCCGGTAGGAAAATACCGTGACACCTCACGCTACTCCTCTAAAGGCTGGAATGCCTTCTTCACTGTCTATCAGGATACGCAAGGCTGGCTGGGCGAAGGCATCCAGGACCAGATCTACCCGATGATGTATTTCCGGGGCAACGGTTTTTATCCGTTTGCCCTCGACTGGCAGGAACAAAGCAACGGACGCCACATCGTCCCCGGACTCGGTATCTACTTCCTCCACCCCGACGAAGGTAACTGGACCACCGAAGAGGTGGAACGCCAAATGCACTTCATCCGCTCCAACCGGTTGGCAGGCGAAGCGCACTACCGGGTAAAGTATCTGATGGACAACACCCAAGGGGTATACGACCTCCTGCTGGATCATTTCTATCAGTATCCGGCACTACAACCGCCGATGCCGTGGATTGACAACGTCTCCCCCACCGCTCCTTCGGCATTGAAGGCTGTCTCCGCCGGCGACGGATATACCCGCCTCAACTGGAAAGCCGCTACGGACAATGACAAGCAGAATGCCCCCATGTACGTGGTCTACGCATCGGACACGTATCCGGTAGATATCACGAATCCGGAAAATATCCTCGTGCAGAATCTGCGGGATACGCACTACATATATGCTCCCATCCGCCCATGGACAGCCAGGAAGTATTTTGCCGTCACGGCTGTGGACCGCTGTGGAAATGAAAGTAAGGCAGCTCAACAAGAAGAAAAATAACCATCTTTTCTTATTTATATCATTAATATAGTATCTTTGTGAAATAGACGAAAAACAAACCGAACAAACGAACAACACACCGAATGAAAAGTATGCGGTCCATTCATTCACTCATACGTTGCTGTATGATCTTACTGCTACTGACCTCCTGTTATTCAAAAGAAGAGCGGCGGGGATTGGTGATCCACTCTTATGAAAAGGATTACCAAGGATATGCAGAATTCAATAAACTGATAAAAAAGGAATTCGCCAAAGCTCACATTCCCGTAAAACTTACTTTCTTCTATCTGAATTGTGAAATCAACAACGAGCAGCAAGAGATAGATAAGATCAATAACTTTCTCGATTCTATTGCGGGATGGGAGCCTGAGCTCCTTCTTGTAAATGACGACCAAGCCACTTACTCGCTATTGAAAACCCATCATCCGTTATTGAAGGGAATACCAATCGTATTCTCCGGAGTCAATTATCCCAACTGGGAACTGATCGGGCAATACAACAACGTCACCGGGTTTCACGACAAGATAGATTTCAGAAAGAATCTGGAAATGGTGCACAGGCTAACCGGCAAAAACCATATTTACACCATACTTGACTTTACGTTCTTAGACCGGAAAGTCCGAAACGATATTGACAACCAATTGAAATCGACGGACATCATATCCAATCTGGACTGGCATCTGGGCAAAAACGACACACGGAAAGAAGCAGAAAAAGGACATATAATAATTAATGCGCTATCTGCCCGTAACCTCTCCAAGAACCAGAATAAGGATCAGACAAAAGGTGGAGACTTTATCTGGTCTATCAGTAAATACAGTACCCTCCCTTATCTGCAGACAAAGTTTGACTACACAACGGTCACTATGGCATCTTTGTCCACCCGGCAACGCTTTACAACGATCAATGAACTTTTCGATTGCGGGCGCGACTTTTTGGGCGGATACATCACCCCGATGCATATCCAGGTAGAAGAGTCCGTCCATGCGGCGGCCCGCATCCTCAATGGAGAAAACGTTGCCGACATACCCATTCAGGAAAGCGCCAAAGGATACTTCATCGACTGGAATGCCATGCAAAAAGAACATCTGACCATCGCGGACATTCCCCATGAATACACCATTATCAACATTCCATTCAAGACCCGGCACCCCATCGTCTGGTGGTTCGCACTATTGGGCAGCATCACCGCCATTGTCGGCCTGCTGTCAGGCATCACTTACCTGTATTGGCGTGAAACGAAAAGGAAACGCTCCATCCTGTACGAACTGGAAGATGAGAAAGAATCGTTGGCGCTGGCAGTCGAGGGAAGCGATACATACGCATGGCGGTTAAAGGACGATACGATGGTGTTTGAATACGCCTTTTGGAAAAACTTGGGCATGGCTCCCCATCCATTGACGATTGACGGGTTCCTGTCCTTTGTGGATGCCGACTATCTGGATACGACACAAGCCTTATTGACAAAGAACGCTACCAACGGCAAACACTTCATAAAGCTGAAATGCGACTTTAACGGTACAGGATACCAATGGTGGGAACTTCGGTGCAGCACCATGAAGAGTGCTCTGGGCGGACAGAAAACCACCGGCCTTTTATTGAACATTGAGGACTACAAGAAACGGGAACAGGAATTGATCGAGGCCCGTAAAATGGCGGAAAAGGCGGAACTTAAAGAATCCTTCCTGGCCAACATAAGCCACGAAATACGTACACCGCTAAATGCCATTGTCGGATTCTCCACCCTGCTTGCCTCTCCGGATGATACGGACATCACCCCCGAAGAGAAGGAACAGTATATAGATACCATCAACCGCAACAGCGAGTTGTTGCTGAAACTGATTAATGATATATTGGAACTTTCGCGCATCGAGTCCGGATATATGTCATTCGACTGTGATGACTATCCGCTGGATGCCCTTATCAGGGATACTTATCAGACACATAAGATTCTGATTCCCGGACAGCTCCACTTCCTGTTGGAAGAAGGCGAAAAGGGCTTGATCGTACACGTCGACAAAAACCGGCTGGTTCAGGTGATCACCAACTTCCTGAACAATGCCTCCAAATTTACCCGGGAAGGCTCCATCAAACTGGGATGGAGCTACATGCCGCAAACCGAAGAAGTGGAGATCTATGTAGAGGACACCGGAATCGGTATCCCGCAGTCCGAACAAAAGATGATATTCGGCCGATTCTACAAACAGAACGAGTTTGCACAAGGAACCGGCCTGGGACTCTCTATCTGCAAACTGATCATAGAAAAACTTCAGGGAAGGCTATCATTACGGTCCGAAGCAGGCACGGGAAGCCGCTTCTCCATTTTCTTTTCTTGCAAAAAGCAACCTATATAAAACTTTATCCGCCGGTTTCCACCAAGATATAAGCCCGATAGCGGCTCGACTTCCAGACAGGCACCAATGGCAGATAGCCTTTCACCACCCGTCCGTTTCGGGTGTGCAACGGATGCGCAACCTTCATTGCATCATGCTCCTGCAATGCTTGCCCGTCAGACGGATGATAAGAGATACGAAACGTTCCGCCAGCCCCGGGCCATACATAACGATCGTATAGCATCCGGGACACAAGTCCCATATTCATCCGCAGGTTGATCTCCACACAAGGATGGATGCGAAACTCCGGAAGGAGAGCGAACCGGCAAATCATCATATCTACTCCCAGATAACCGGCATACTCCGTCCCCAAAGAGACGGACAACCGTCTTTGCAACTCCTCCCGAAGCCGGTGTAAAGCCGCCACAGGCACATAAGCCGACAATCTTCGTTCAATCTCCGCATCAGGCAACAACCGGTTTCCTTCGTAAGCCCCACCGGCATTGGTACGGAACAAAGAGTATCCGGCAAAAGTAATCCGCCCCTTTCCGTCCGAATAAAACTCCATGGCAAAATCTTCCACCTTATTATATATAGGTTCACCGACAACTCCCCCCTGCTGCTCTATAACCCGGGCACACCAACGCTCTATCAGAGGAGTGAACGCTCCCTTGCACCAGTTCAGCCCTTTACCGCTTCCGGACAAGGGGGCTTTGAGCAGACAGCGTTCCAGACTCTCTACAAATGCCCGGCAGTCGGACAAAGCAGTCAGGTAGCAAGACTCTCCACAAAACACTTCATCCACTTGCAGACCGGGCAACAACTGTACGGCTTGCAAACGATGGGACAGATCGCGCAACCGTCCTATATCCTCCATCGAAGGTAGCGCAGCATCGGGTACTCCCAATGAAAGCAGACGTTTCCGGAGCGCCGGATTCCATCCCCAGGGAACCACCGAACGGACTTCCGAAAAATCTTCGGCCTGGGTTCTCAATGATGCGGGAAGCGGAAATAAGTCGAGCATCTCTTCCAGAAAAGACTGATTATAGGCAGACGGAGCAAGCACACTGCACGGCCCGTCCGCAAACCATACGGGAAGCAATGCCAACTCTTCCGCCATTCTGCGGGCGGAGGCAGGCGGCATATAATTGACTTCGCCACTGGCTAGAGCCAGATCCTGATCGGGATTAAACAAGTAAAGCAGATTCGTCATTAGCATCAATTAATTAAACAGGGTTCATCCGGACGCAGGAACTTGTGCGAGTGATGGCAGCGAACAGTTACGTGTTTTTTCACCCTAAGATATACCCATGCCCGGGGACAGAAACTATCATTTAATTCCTTAAATGCACCGTCTCCTGTCCTTTTGTTTCCATTTCGGGTTTTTCACTTACAAGCCCTTTGCTATCCAAGAAGCAACCAGCGTTAAAGCCGGTAAGTTTCCTGCAAATATATGCACAAAAACGCATATAAAACCGGGAAACAGGTCACTTTATGCGGGGCAAACCGTCACTTTCCGCCGAACAAAGCCTTCACTTCCCCCGGGTAAAGCCTTCACTTCTTCGGGACAAAGCCTTCATATCTCCCGGAGTGAGGATTGACAGCCCGTCAACAAAGGCTCTTTTCCCCTTCTCCGTCTCTATTTGCTCTCTCCGGAGCAAACATTTCGAACTGACAAAAGAAACCCTTTTTCAAATAAATACCGGCAGAAACTACCGAAAACAAAAAACAATATTTATATTTGCAAGCAAACACTGAAGTAGACAAGCAAAATCACAATTGCCCGATTGAAATGGCTGCGTTTTTTCAGAAGCAGCTTGCCATTGCCCCGAAATAACGCCCCTGCCACCTATCAGGAATACCGTTTTGACAAAGTGAAGCAAAAGATAAACTTGCTAAACGAAACCACAATTTTGCTATCTCTACTTTGCAATTTCTAAAAAAAGGCTTATATTTGCCCCCCGAAAAACCCAAGATAAGAGATGGAAACATTCTACCGCACACATGCCTACCTTGTTGAGCACACCAATGCCCCGGTCCGCCGCGACCTGATGGACGAAATAAACTGGAGTGACCGCTTGATTGGTATCAAAGGAACACGTGGCGTGGGAAAAACCACTTTCCTGCTTCAATACGCCAAGGAGAAGTTCGGAACCGACCGTTCGTGCCTCTTTATCAACATGAACAACTTCTACTTCTCCGGACACAGCATTGTCGATTTCGCCAATGAATTTCAGAAACGCGGTGGAAAGGTATTGCTGATCGACCAAGTATTCAAGCATCCCGACTGGAGCCGCGAGCTACGTATGTGCTACGACCGTTTCCCCAACCTGAAGATTGTATTCACCGGTTCGTCCGTCATGCGGCTCAAAGAAGAAAACCTGGAATTGCGTGACATCGTGAAGAGCTACAACCTCCGCGGTTTTTCGTTCCGCGAATTTCTGAACCTGCAAACAGGGATGAAATTCCGTCACTACACACTCGAAGAGATATTGAGCAGCCACGAACAGATAGCCAAAGGGGTGCTTTCCAAAGTCCGCCCTCTGGATTATTTTCAAGACTACCTCCATCACGGCTTCTACCCCTTCTTCCTCGAGAAACGCAATTTCTCTGAAAATCTGCTCAAGACCATGAACATGATGGTAGAAGTAGATATCCTGCTTATCAAACAAATTGAGCTAAAATATCTCTCGAAGATAAAAAAATTATTATATTTGTTGGCTGTAGACGGGCCAAAGGCTCCGAATGTAAGCCAACTGGCAAGCGACATACAGACATCACGCGCCACGGTGATGAACTACATCAAGTATCTGGCCGATGCACGGCTGATCAACCTGGTCTATCCCAAAGGGGAAGAGTTTCCTAAAAAGCCCTCGAAGATTATGCTGCACAACCCCAACCTGATGTACTCCATCTA
>ERZ791925.1113-NODE-1113-length-14531-cov-5.137607_pt1 | contig 14531 bp, 15 predicted proteins | sample MGYA00510132_ERZ791925 | MGnify/ENA primary metagenome ERZ791925 (study PRJEB30046, sample SAMN00792075) | human gut metagenome | study: EMG produced TPA metagenomics assembly of the A metagenome-wide association study of gut microbiota in type 2...
GACTGTATCAGGGCGATGTCTATTTTTCCATGCAACGTGTTTCCCTTTGAATCCAATGTACCGAATGGAGAAAAGGTCTTTTTACGACCGCACTTTTGGGGTAGTTCATCTTCTGTAAAGTCGATATAGGGGTATCTTGATGTTTTTATCGTAATAAGATACCCCTGTTTTTATCTAAAAATGGCGAAATCTTCAATAAATAGCCTTTAAAATAAACTTATTGAAAATATTACAGCGATATTTAGAATAATTATTGTATTTTTACATACGAATCATATCTATAAATATATGGCAAAAAAAGATGTAAACAGATTGAAGATAATGTTGGCAGTAACCAAGCACTCAAACAAATGGTTGGCAGAAATGTTGGGTAAAGACCAAGCAACCATTTCCAAATGGTGCACCAACACTTGCCAACCAGACTTGGAAACCTTAATACGGATTTCTGATTTGCTGAAAGTGGATGTAAACGATTTATTGAACAAAGAATGTATCAAAGAATGATGGACGATATATTGAAACAGATAAAGGCAGGCGAGGTGTCGGGGGTGCAGTTTAAGGAACGCATTCTCGACAAATATGATATTGCCTGTGAATTAGTGGCTTTTAGTAATTCACATGGTGGAAAGTTAGTAGTTGGCATAAAGGATAAAACAGGAGAGATCAATGCCTTGTCGTATTCTGAGGTACAAGAAACAACCAACTTGTTGAGTGACATTGCTTCAGAAAACGTAATGCCATCCATTCTGATAAACGTCGAAACTGTTGCCGTGGAAGACGGCTGTTTGGTAGTAGCAACAATCAAGGAAGGAGTCAACAAGCCTTATCATGACAATAAGGGAATCGTATGGGTGAAGAATGGTGCCGACAAGCGTAAAGTGTTCGATAATGCAGAACTTGCCGAGATGATGACCGATTGTGGCAGTTTTGCCCCTGACGAGGCAAGCATCAAAGGTGCTACTCTCAACGACCTTGATGCAACGACCATTAAGCTGTTTCTTGGCAACCGTTTTGAGAGAGTGTTGGAGAAGAAAGGCTTTACAGGTGACGCTTTTAATGAAGCATCACTTGATATGATTTGCTCTGCCATAGCTAAGGGACATGACTGTGAGAAGATACTTCGCAATCTGCGATTTATCCGTCCTGATGGTACACTGACCGTTGCTGCCATGCTTCTGTTTGGCAAATACACCCAACGCTGGATGCCAATGATGACAGCCAAGTGCATCTGTTTTGCAGGCAACAGTGTCGGCAGCAAGGTGTTCCGTGACAAAGTGAATGATGCAGACATGGAAGGAAATCTGCTTCATCAATATGACACAATCATGGATTTCTTCACTCGTAATCTACATAATGTGCAGGTGGGAGATGAATTCAACAGCATGGGAAAGTTGGAAATACCTTATACCAGTTTGGTTGAGTTCACGGTAAACAGCCTTGTACACCGCTCGCTGAATATGAAAGCCCCTGTTCGCATTTTCATTTTCGACAATCGTGTTGAGATTCACAGTCCCGGTGCATTGCCTAACGGACTCACTATTGATGACATCAAGGCTGGAACTTCCATGCCTCGCAATATGTTCCTTTTTAACAATGCTATATACTTGCTGCCATACACTGGTGCAGGTAGTGGCATCACTCGTGCACTGGACGAAGATATCAATGTCACGTTTATGAATAATGACAAGGCACAGGAATTTGTCATCACGGTTTGGAGAGGAAAAAGTAACCAAGTCGAAGACCATGACACCGGACTTGGACATTCTGACACCAACTTAGGCACCGACCATGATACTTTTGCCGAAGACCATGACACTATACATAGTTACCATGACACTAACCATGACACTAACCATGACACTAAAAGAGTGCCATTGACGAATAAACAGAAAGATATAGTAAACTTCTGTAGCGTGCCAAGAACAAGTAGGGAAATTTTGGAAAGAGCCGGTGTTGTCTATCATACAAAAAATATAGCCAAATACATCACATCCCTTGTAGCAGCAGGATATTTGCAGATGACTAATCCAGATAATCCTACAGCAAGTAATCAAAAATACAAGAAAGTAAACAAAAAATAAGAAGCGTATGGATTCATTATTTCTACTTCAGTTTGCATGTTTCATATTCATGCTCATCAATGCCTTCTTCGTGGCACTCTCTCATCTGCATGTAAGATGGGAGAACAAGCGGTATGAGCGTTCACGATGGATGATTGTTGTCGCCATGATAGGACTGGCGATACAATATTTGATACAGATGGTTTTCGGATTCCGTGCTGCCAACGACAGTCTTGGGGCGATCGTCAACATTCTTATCTACACTCCCTGTTTTTCACTTATCTCTATAGGAATCTACAACATAGAAACCATCCGTACCAACCTTAGGAAGATGATATTGATGTGCAGTGGCATTTATGCTGCCATCGTTGTGGTCTTTTGCGTGGGTATCAGTCTTCATCATAGCCTGTATATCAGAGAAGGGCTTTATCTGATGCTGACTCTGTTTTGCGTAAGTATTTTCTATTGCATATACATGATTATTCAGGAGATGACTAGGCGTAAAAAAATGTTGGAGACAATGGCGGCAACAGACTTGTTGCCTTACGTAAGATATTCGCATGCAAGTGTAATCATTCTATGGCTCGCAGCTCTTGCTATGCCAGTTGCCATCTTTTCTACTACCTTATTATATATACTAGGTCCTGCTGGATTGCTTGCCTTGTTGTTCTTCAACCTTGAGTTTATTGCTCTCGGCTGCAGTTATATTCCAACAGAAGAGCTATTGGATAAAGAAGAGGAAAATCAACGAAACGGAGAGAAAATCCCTTTACAGCAATTGTCTGATGAGCGCAGAAACTTTATCCAAAACAGTCTTGACCAATGGTGTATGGATTTGGGCTATAAGGATTGTAATGTAAACATGTTGACGCTTTCTCGTACACTTTGTATATCAAAGAACGAATTGAGCCTGTTTTTCGATCAATGCTTGCACTCTAACTTCCGAATATGGCTCAGCGAGATACGTCTCAACGCTGCAAAAAAGATGATGTTGGAATATCCGAATTATAGCAACGACATCATTTCAGCCGAGTGTGGATTCTCTTGTCGCACTCATCTTTACCGAATCTTTAAGACCAAAGAGGGCTGTTCCCCTACTGAATGGAGGAGCTCCCAACATACAGATGCAGCACAAAATGATTCAAATTAGGCGTAACCATTTTTTTCGTAAAATACCAAAGAAAAAGCAAAACTTTTATCAAAAAACAGCCAAAAAGGTGTCGCATTCCTACGAATGCGACACCTTTTTGGTATGAATGCGACACATGAACGGGGAAAAGCTGCACTTTTTTTCAGGGAAATGCACTATTATTGCAACATGAAGGAGATTATAGAAACAATGCCAAGAATAGAATTAGCCCTGATCATCATCGGGGTGTTTGTACTCATATTAGGTATTATCTTGGGATATGCCATGATACATGAGTACAGGATGTATCTTGAGAATCATTGGAAGGCTCGCTATAGCTTTCGTGACTTCATCAAGAGGGAACGCTTTTATATCTATTTGCTGTTGGCATCCATATGTATCTTTCTGACAAGCCTCTTGTATTTTCTGGAATAAAAGACAATAAATGAATAATATGGTAAATTATTTAACAACAAAAAATCGGTTGCTGGTTGCAATACTTGCATTTATTCTTCCATTTTCTTTTGCGAAAGCAGAAGTAAAAGAAGATGGAAAGACTATTTCGCAAGGCTGGTACGTCGGTATTGAGGGTGGAATGCCTTTCGGTTTCTCTACTTTCTCAAGTTTCGGACATGACAAGACGCACCTCGGTTGGGTTGCCGGCTTATATGGCGGCTATCGTTTCAACCCCATATTCTCGGCAGAGTTATCTGCCAAGTATGGAGAGATGAACTTGTCTGCACAAGACTGTTGCGTAGAACGTAACTATTGGTTGGGTAGCGACGGTATGCTTTACAACGCAGGTGTCTTAGGCATGGACAGTTGGGAATATGCCAATCTGAAAAGCCATGTCAAGATGGGTCGGTATGGGGTAAGAGTGAACGTTAATCTCCTTGGGCTGTTCCATAAGACAGCTAACAGCCGATGGGATTTGGCAGTTTCACCTCATATATATGCAGTAACTACCAAGGCTGATATTCAGACTATAGCCGATGATGCTAAGGTGATGAAAGGTTCTACCAACTGGCATTTGGGTTATGGTGCAGACTTGCAGGTTGGCTACCAACTGACCTCATGCCTGAAATTGGGCATCTACTCCGGTTTGACCCGTCTTACTGGCGAACGTATGGACGGAATGCCGGAGCATCTGCATAAGAACAACTTTGTTTGGGAAAGTGGAGTAAGATTAGGGATTAACCTCTCAAAAAAGAAGAACAAGATAGTTGAAATTCCATCAGTTCCACAAACGGAGGTTCTACAACAAGAACCAACTCCTTCGGAGGAGGTCTATCTGAAAGAAACAGTGGATAAGGCTGAAACAAGAGTTGCTGAACAAGACATAAAAGAATCTGCAAAGGTGACTTTCCCTGTCATATATTTCACCTTCAATAGTATCGACATCCAACAAAATGAAGAGACTAAATTGAATGATATTCTCAAAACATTGAAAGAGAATCCGAACATGAAGGTGACGGTAACAGGTTGGTGTGACACAAAAGGCAGCGTGGCTGTCAATAAACGTATATCTCGCCAGCGTGCAGAAGCCGTAAAAGCTTGGCTTGTGAAGAATGGCATAGAGGCAAGTCGCATTACTGCCATAGGAAATGGTAGCGATGATACCCGTGATGCGGAGAAGGCTCGCCGAGTAGAGACTAAAGACAATCATCAGTAACCCATAAAACAAGATAGAAAATGAAAGCAAAAAGAAGATTTAATATTTGGTTATGGGTGCTGTTATGCGTCCCATGCCTGTTGGCAAGTTGCGACCATGATGTTCATAATGATGAGGATGAAGGTGGCTTGTCAGTATCGCTCACTTGGGCAGATGAAGCCGATCAAGGTACAGAAGTGAAGGATGTGAAGCTCTGGATATTCAATGCCGATGACGGTTCCTTAGTAGAGGAAAAACATTATGGCAGTGCGCAGGAGGTGGCAAGCCAACGCTTCGCTCTTCCTGAAGGGCATTATCAGATATTGGCTATTACCAATCTCATAGAGCCATTCTTCACCACTGACCAGACCAGGGCTTTGACTAATTGGAACAATATCCAGATAGGCTTGACCAATCCTAAGGATGTAAGGAACAATGCCTATTTCGGAGTTGCCGACGTGAAGATAGATAACAAGGAAGGCAGCTATGTGGTGCAAAACCCTATGAAGAGTGTGCTTTCGGAACTGACCATCATCATAGAGAATGTACCTAATGGTACAGAGATGAGTGGCAAGGCATTAGATGCAGCCTGGTGTCTGTTCCCTACACAGAAGAATGGTGATGGCGACTATGGGTTGCCGAGCATAAAGCCAACGGAAGTGGAAATGCCTACTATCTTGGCTACTGAGTCAACCCTGAAATCAGAAGTCATCCGGATGATGCCGACCATACAGGGAAGTCTCGCCTCTCATGTTTATCTCCGCCTCGTGCTGCCTAACGGGACTTTGCAAGAGTATGACATCACCGCTCCTACGATGAAGGTTGGGGGAAAATATGAGTTGCGACTCAACTACAACCAAATGCAGCCTAAGATGAATCTGGAAGCTACCATCAACGGTTGGACGAACCTCAACAATGAAGTAGAAATAAAATAATAATAACTTTTAAAATGTTTATAAGATGAAAAAGATGACTAAGTTCTTCGCCCTTGCACTCTTGGCTGGTGCAATGGTTTCATGCAGTACAGAAGACACCGCACCTTCTGTCCAGAACGATAAGGTAGCCGTGCAGTTTACTGGTGGTATCAGCGTAAACACCCGTGCTGCTGGTGTAGCTTGGGCTGATGGTGACAGGATCGGTATCTTCATGATAGAAGCAGGCAAGACACTCTCTGCGGATGTAATCAAAGAGGGTGTTGACAATGTTTGCTATCAGTCAAATGGAAGTATAGCCTTTTCACCTATTTCCGGAGGTAAGACTATTTTCTTCCCGATAGATGGAGATGTGGACTTCTATTCTTACTATCCACAGACCACTGTCAATGACTACAAGGTAGCACTTGATGTAACAGACCAAGGGAAACAAGAAACTATCGACTTCATGTATGCCAAGACAGAAGGCTGCAACAAAGCTACGCCACAGGTTGACTTGAAGTTCTTCCATAAGTTAAGCAATCTTGTTTTGGATGTTCAACCAGGTAACGGTCTCACGCAAGAAGACCTTAAGAAAATGACTGTGACAGTGAAAGGTCAGAATACCACAGCCACCTTCAATCTGGCAGATGGGACTATCTCTGGTGAAGAAAATCCTGCGGACATCACGATGAAAACTACCGAAGCTGGCAAGTTGTATGAGGCAATCCTGCTCCCTACAGAAGAAGCAAGCCGAGTGATAGAGTTTGACCTCAACAATGGTTACGACGCTCCTTTCGTATGGACAATGCCAGTAAAACTTGAGGGTGGCAACAGATACCACTATACAGTAGTAAAATTGAGTCGTTCTGCCGTAGATATTTCTGGAACCATTAAGCCTTGGACAGAGGCAGGAGACAATAATGAACATATAGCAAATTAACAACTCTTAAATAACAAGATATATGAAGAAATTTAAATTCTTATACATCGCTGCCGCAGCATTGCTGTTTGCAGCTTGCGCTAACGAAGAAGACGGTATCGGCAACAATGGTCCTGTTGCTGCTACCGTACAGGCGGACATTGTTAAAAACGCCACACGCGCCACCACTGGCAACACCTGGTCTAATAACGATGCCATAGGCGTAAATGTCACATCAACTGGCTATACAACAGGAGACAACAAAAAGTATGTAACAACAAATGGGGATGGTACTTTTGAAGCTGCTGACAATAACAACATCATCTATTTCAAGGACAACAAAGAGACAACATTTAGTGCATACTATCCTTATAGCGAATCCTTAACTGATGGTAAAATGGATTGGAATATGGCTGAGGTAGTAGAAAACCAACCTTGTATGGCTGATGTACTTTTTGCCTCAGGAGCTACTGCAAGCAAAGCATCTCCAATTGTGAATTTTACAGATGTCGAACATCGCTTTAAGCATTGTATGAGTTTGGTTGAATTCAAAATTAAACCAGGGCAGGGTGTCAAATATAACAATTATAAATTCAATCGCTTAGAGTTGAAAGGAATATTTAGATCCGGTAAATTTGACACAAGAACAGGTTCGGTTGAAACTGCTGGTGACAGAGGGTCTATTAGCCGTAATTTTTATGATGTATCTTTTGAAAGCGAAAAAAGTTTTGCTTATATCATGTTGCCGCAAAGCCTTGAAAGCAATAAGATGGATATAGAGATTTACTTGTTGTTGAATGATAGCGAAGTAAAATACACAACCCCTATAACACCATCCACCAATGGACAATTTGAAGGCGGCAAAAAATATACATACAACATAACTGTTAAAAATACGGGGATTACTATAGAAGATGCTAATATATATCCTTGGGAAAATGGTGATTCAAGTGATTTAGACGCAGATATAGCTTTGTAATGATAAATAAGGTACTGAAATAGGAAATACAGGGTTAGTGAGCTTGGCCGCTCACTAACTCACTAATAATAAAAAACTGAAGATTATGAAGACGATAAAACAAAGAATTTCCTATGCGGTAATGGGCCTTATGGCTATGGGCTTTACAGCATGTACGCAAAATGAAGATATGGCTCCAACGCTGAAAGGGCAGGAAATCAATGCCACTTTCTCTGTTGGAGGTATGCAGACTCGTGTCAATACATTGGGACACGGTAACAATTGGGAGGATAAAGATAAACTGAAAGTATCGATATTTACGGATTATGATCCTGGTAGTACGGCTGTTCTTTCTTATAATAGAGCAACAAACGAATGGTCTCGTACAGGAAGTTTTCGTTGGTTAACAGACTACGATCAACATACTATTTTGGCTGTATATCCATCTGACACGGATTTTGGGAAAAATAATCTACAGTATGATTTACAGACAGACCAAAGCAGCGAAGGTAATTTGAAAAACGCTGATCTCATAACTGGATATTGGCACGATGTTCCTCAGTACGATTTAAGCATTCCTATGAAGCATCGCATGTCGCTGGTCACGATAGTATATCATGTTGGAACTGCAGATTATCCTAATATGGATATTAGTGAACCACAAGTGTATTCTAAGCACAGCAGTGTTGATTTTAGTAGAGACGACCGACAAGGGCAATTTGTCATGAGTACACCTACTGCTAATCCTGCTTGGGTACAAGCCTGTAAGCATGACGATGGTATGTTTTCTGCAATCGTTATCCCTGGTTCATACATTAAAGATGAAGTCTTCTTGAAATTCAAGATAGGCGACAATAATTTTAATGCTAAAATGAAGATGCCTACCGACTTTGAAGAGGGTAAACGCTACACCTACAAACTCGATGTAGGAAAAGACAAAGTGGAACTGACCCGAATCAGCGTAGATGATATGACTGGTTGGACAAATGAAGAAGAACTCAAATAAACAATGGAGGATATAACTATGCGCAAGATATTTCAATACATCATGCTGGCAGTCGTTACTATAGTAATGGCGTCATGCACAAGTGATATAGAAGAAACAACTGCAACAGCAGGCAAAAACAACATACAGTTGGTTGTTGGTGAATTTCCGGCATTCGGAGATTCACAGACTCGTGCTATAGGTACACCTGATGAAGGCAAAACTTCATGGGCTGTAGGAGATGAGTTGCTTCTGGAGATGACCAGTAAGACTTTTGGGTCTAAGTATGCTGCTTTTACATATAATGGCAGTAGCTGGGAATTGACAAGTGGCGAGCTGTCTTATAAAGAAGACGAAGTGCCAACCTTTCCTCATGTATATTATGCCCCTAATTACAAATGGGAAGCCGGTAAATTAGTTTTGAAAGAAGGCAAGGTTGAAGGAACGGATGAATATATCGAGGGAAAAGCCGATATCACCCCTAATGGTGAGGCTATAACCGTAAAATTTGCCGAGGCAACACGCAACTATTCACGCCTCCGCATTGCAACTATGCCAAATAAGCCAATAACAGTTAGCATCAATAAATACACTCCTGCGGGCAGCAGCGATATGAAATGGGATCAAAATTATGCCCTTACTTCTGATGAAAAGGGCAATGCCTATTTATATGGTACTTTTGAAAATAATTCCGAAGTAACAGTGAAATATAGAGAAGCAGCTTTGACAACTCATACATTCTCGCAAGCAACAGAGAGTGCTAAGAGTTATGCTCTGGATGCTACTGTTGTTTCGCTGACTGACGAAGGTATCACTTACGATCAAATTGTGGAAGACGTCAAGAAGGAATTGTATGCGGGCAAGACTTACATCAATCTCATTCTTGCTCCCGATGTGGATGAAGAAACATTGGAAGCAATAAATATCGGACTTAAAGATGCAAGGGATGGGAGTATAAACCTTACTTTGATAGGATGTAAGAAGATTCCTTCAAGAGGATTTTTGCATTTTGAAATGCTGAAATCCATAGTCCTCCCAGATGTTACAGAAATCGGGGAAAATGCTTTTTTATATTGTACAAGGCTTCAAAAAGTAGTTTTAGGCAATCTTACAAAAGTATATGGTAATGTCAGAAATAATGGTATCTTTGATGATTGTGAAACCCGGTCCATCGATTTGGTTTTGTCAAAAGACCAGAAAGCTATGAATGATGGCGAAGCCGAAGGTAGATATTGTTGGACTGCTGATATTATTAAAGATTATGATCTTAGTGATGAACATGTCAGCAAAAAATTCCTTGGGTATGAATTTAAGTCCATAACGTGTAGATATAAATTTGAATAATAAAGTAGATTGTTTAACTCCTAAGCTGGGCAAGGAGTATAAGTTGCCCAGCAAACATATCCCCCCGCACTTCACGGGAAAACGACAAGGGTCTGTATGCCACGATGATAGGTGGGCGTACAAACGCAATTTTACGGAATCCCCTGCGAGATCCATCCAGCGGTAGGCGCCTTGAAGGTCTGCCGTCACGGGCAATGTCTGGAACCACAACTCTGTTCCTTTGACACCGCCGGGGGACTGTGCACCCGCTGTCACAACTCCTGCACCGAATAGAAGTAGCATTAGTTGCTTCATCGCTTGTGTGATTAAGGTTAATGATGGGAAAGGTTACCGGCCTTTCCAATGGATTGTGTCCGCTGAAAAGAAGTAAGGTAAGGTGCGGACGGAGCTATAATGAAGAAAATGGTCCGGAATATGTTATCCGGTTGAAGACATCATTCCGATGCCGACAATGGGAGGTATAGCTCCAATGGCAAATATAAGATTTTCTTTTGTTGTTGTAAACAAAAAGAAACATAAATTTCACTTTTAACACTGGAACCGCATAATAAATCACATATACGTACCATTATGTAATTTATACGGGCTGTATTTTGACTTCGTGATGATATATCCGGAATTCTATTATCAAAGATAATAACAGGACGATTATTCCGGAACGGCAAAAAGCCGGTGTGTTGGAAAATAGTTCGGATAAATAATTGGATACACAATAAAACTGTGTATCTTTGCGTAAACAAGAAAAAAAGTTTATGAATAGAATTAAGGAATTTCTGGCGGTTAAAGGTATGAGCCAGACAGATTTGGCGCATCGGTTGGGCAAGAGCTTCAATACGGTCAATCTGTATGCAGCCAACAAGGTGCAACCGCCGCTTCCTGTTTTATACCAAATAGCAGATATCCTGAAAGTGGATGTGAGAGATCTGTTGATACCCAATAAAATGTAACCATGCAATCATGAATATGGACGATACAAAAGATACAATCATAAATGGCATAGATTATTCAGAGAAAATAGCCGAAGCTATACGTTTTTTCTGGAACAGGAAACAGAAGCAGCTGTCTGAAAGCGGAGATACCTCCAACCGGGGTGCCGTGGTCGGAGGCAAGCAGATGGACGGTTTTGTAGAACTGTTGAAGGAAGTTGCCGGCAATGCCGGTATTCCTGCTGAATTTATCATTACAGACAAGAATTATTTGCCGGGCTTTTTCCGCTCGTCGAAAGATTGGGACATGCTTGTGGTTTCTCCTTCGGGAAAACTCGTTGCCGCTGTAGAGCTAAAATCACAAGTCGGCTCGTATGGTAATAATTTCAACAACCGGACGGAAGAGGCTCTGGGTTCGGCCGTGGATCTTTGGACTGCCTTTCGCGAAGGACAGTTTCCCGGACAGCCGGCACCATGGGTCGGGTGGCTGATGGTAGTCGGACGTGACAGAAATTCAGAGCGTCCCGTTCGTAACTATGAACCTTTCTTTCCCGTGAGGTCTGAATTCAGCGGAGCCAGTTATTTGGACAGATACCGTATCTTATGCCAAAAGCTGATACTGGAGCGTCATTACACAGCGACAGCTCTTGTTTGGACCGGCGATAAAGACACCTACGGAGCGATGTCCGAAGACATTTCATTGATGCGTTTCCTGCAATCTTTCTACTGTTTTCTTTCGGGTGTTTCTTATGAATTCAAATAACACAGCTTCATTATATGGTATGCGTAGCAGCGGCGGCCATCATGGGGATGTATTCACATCTCCACGGGTGGTCGGTTACATGCTTGATCAGGTCGGTTACGACAGCCATGCTGACTTGCGCAATATCCGGATTCTTGAACCTTCTTGCGGAGAGGGCGAATTTGTACTCGAAATAGCCCGTAGGCTTTTACGTTCGGCTGCTTATCATCACTTTGATGCCAATGAGGCATTTCAAAGAAATGTCCGTGCTTACGATATCGACGGAACGAAGATTGAACGTTGCCGCCGGCGTCTTACAGACATAGGCATTTATCCTTCTCCGGATAATCTGCAGGCGGCCGATTTCCTGACATGCAGGATTGGTATTACAGATGTGGTGGTGGGCAATCCTCCATATGTCCGTTATGAGCATATTCCACAAAACATGCGTGACTATTGCCGGAACAATTTCTCCACATTTCATTACCGATGCGATTTGTATGTACCGTTCTTTGAAAAGACCTTATCCTTGCTTTCAAAAGGCGGCCGCCATTGTTTTATCTGCTCGAACAGATGGCTTAAAAATGAATATGGGAAGAAATTGCGAAAACTGATAGCCCAAAAGTATGCGGTCAAAATGATTGTCGGTCTTGAACAGGCTGACGCTTTTCAGGAAGAGGTGCTTGCATACCCTTCCATTACCGTTATTGGAGCCGGCAAGCCCTCTGCATATTTTGATTACGCTGAAGTCCGACAGGTAGAAGAGTTGGCAGGTATGCATATCTCCAAACGCATCAGCCCCACAGGCGATGACTGGACAAAAAGCTTTTCTTCGATTGCTGCCGACCATGCGCTCAAGACCATCGAACAGCAGGGTTTCAAGATTGGAATAGGAGCGGCAACGGGTGCAGATGCCATATTTGTGTCAAGTGATTTGCCGAATAGGGTCGAATCGGAACTGATATTGCCAAGCATCAAGGCAAGAGATCTTCGTGGCAATCAATTTAACTGGCACGGGGATTACCTGCTGAATCCCTATAATTCAGATGGCTCGCTGATTGATTTAGCCGACTATCCTCTTGCCGGTGCCTATCTTGAGCAGCATCGGGAACGGCTTACAGCCCGGCATGTTGCACGCAAATCGCCTGCCAAATGGTATAAAACGATAGACCGCATCAGTCCCAGCCTCCAGAAACAGCCAAAAATACTATTGCCGGACATGTCTGGCAATACATTTGTTTTTGTGGATGACGGTTCGTATTATCCCTTGCACAGCATTTACTATATTACCGGACAATCCTCCGTCCGGTTGCGTCTTTTAGCCGCATTCCTGATGTCTGATTTTGTGCGTGACCAGCTTTCTGCTGTTACCAATGCAATGAACGGAGGGTTTTCACGATGGCAAAGCCAACATTTGCGTAAACTCCGTATACCGGATATCAATGCTATCTCAGCAACTGATACTCAACAAATACTGTCATTTTACGAATGTAAGGAGATTTCTTCCATCAATCATATTATCAATCGGCTGTATGGGGCATAAATTCTTTGGTAAATGGCTGCTTGGGGTTTCATAAAGTACTTTTGTGGAATTGCCGTCTTTCCGGTAAAATGCTTAGCTTTTGAGTCCGGTATGGATTGTAGATTCTGAACAGCGGAGGATACAATGACTGTGCCATTCGGACTTATTCAGGGTAAGGCGGCAAAGTATGCGGCCTATGCTTTCCATGGATTTTTGCCTTATCAAACCATCTTGTCAAACAACCTTTTATACATGACTGAAAATAAATCACGGCGTCCCCGACGCAGCAACGATGAACTGCGGAATGACGTTTTAAATGCTGCAACAGAAATCATTGAAGAGGCAGGCTTCGCTGGGTCTTCACTTATGCGTATTGCCAATCATGCCCATGTGGAATCCACGGTCTTTCACCGGCACTTCGGTGACTGGGAGGAATTTATGGATAGTTTTACAAGAAAGTATGATTACTGGTTCAGCGATGTCATCGACTCTGTAGAAAAGAATCAATGTATTGAAAAGGAATTCAGCTCCATCTTGCACCGGCTTTTTGATGAGCTGAATGAGGATATCATCATGCAGAAACTTTTAAAATGGGAAATCCATGAAACCAATGTCATTACAAAGCGTACAGCCCGGATGCGGGAGATCAATACAGTGCCTTTGATCCGACATTATCAACGGGCTTTGGGTGAAACAGACATCCGTATCGGTTCTGTCCTGGCCTTGTTGACAGGAGGCATCTATTTTCTGGTCCTTCACAAGGACTGTTCTCCCCTGGCAGGAATAGATGTCAATGACGAGAGTGGCCGGCAGGAGATTCATAATGCCATTGACTGGTTTAGCAAAATGCTTTTTTCCCGGCCAAATGAGCAGGATATGAAGCGGAACATTGCCGATATATTAAGATCAAACGGTGTATCGGAAGACATAATTGAGGATTGTTGCAGCTTATTATAGCTGATGTGATTCCAAAGTTTGTCACTATCCATTCAAAACAGCATGTACCAAGTGGATATTACAGCGTTCATTTTCCCGTTTTTTATTTCTCTTTTTCCGCTTTCAGGCGCAACGACTTTGGAGTGGAGCCCGTCCCGAGCCTTCAGGCGAGTGGCAAGTTGTTTTGGGTGCCCCAAAACACAACTTGCCATGTTCGTTTGAACATGAATTTTTCATCCGAAAAATCAAAAGATAGCGTTCCAACCGCTTCCCTCCGAAAAAATCCTTTTGCCGGCATCTTAATTACGTTTTGCATACTAAAAAACGCTTCCAGCAGGATACTTGAGCGGTGTAACAGGATGACATATCGTGTCACAGACCGTCAGCAGGCCGCCATGATAGTGCCAATCCGGAAAATTTATCGTTATTTTGCCGCATGTCAGCA
>ERZ791925.1144-NODE-1144-length-14201-cov-4.988831_pt1 | contig 14201 bp, 9 predicted proteins | sample MGYA00510132_ERZ791925 | MGnify/ENA primary metagenome ERZ791925 (study PRJEB30046, sample SAMN00792075) | human gut metagenome | study: EMG produced TPA metagenomics assembly of the A metagenome-wide association study of gut microbiota in type 2...
TGATTTTCAGATCTTGAAATCACATTGCCATGATGCAGGCGCAGCTGAACCCCCATTTTCTGTACAATACGCTGGATACCATGAAATGGGTGGCAAAGGCCAATCATATTCCGGAGATTGCGACCATGGCAGCCGGATTGGCCAAGATTCTGCGGACCAGTATCTCCAAGAGGCAGTTTATCTGTCTCAGGGAAGAACTGGAGCTGGTGAATTGCTATGTAGATATCCAAAAAATTCGTTTCAATGATAAGTTTTCCTATTCCGTGGAAATGGAAGAAGGACTGGAAGATTGTGTAATCCCGAAACTGATTATTCAGCCGATTGTAGAGAATTCAGTGTTACACGGATTAAAAGAGAGCGAAGAAGGAAATATCCATGTGCGGATTACAGGGAAGACCGGTGTACTCTGCATTGAGGTGACTGACGATGGCTGCGGAGCTCCGGATGATTTAATGGAGGCAATCAATCACAGGAGACAGGAGCAGCTTGTGGGACATATCGGAGTATCAAATGTTGACACCATTCTCAGGCTGACTTACGGTGAGGAATACGGTATTTACATGGAAAAATCGGATGGAAATATCCAAACTACAAAGGATGGTAAGGAATCCGGAGGTACCAGGGTGACATTGCGACTGCCGGTCAGAAGAGAAAAAGCCTGAAAAGGAAGCAGCAAAGAGAATAATTCAAGAGAGTGATTCAGAGGGGAAAGACGAAAAGGAAAGAAAAACAAAAGACATAGGGTGCAAAAGACAGGGAGGAATTGGGTTATGTACAAAGTAATCGTAATAGATGATGAAATGTTGGTGCGACGGGGAATCGTGATGGAGACAGACTGGCAGGCACTGAACTGTGTCGTCGTGGCGGAAGCCGGCAACGGAATCGAAGGACTGGAAGCCGTGCGGAAATATCATCCGGATCTGCTGATCTGCGATATCCGTATGCCCAAAATGGACGGTATCGAAATGCTGAAGGAACTGCGGGCAGAAGGCAATGATGTCAGTGTGATTTTTTTAACCGCATACAGTGATTTTTCCTATGCACAGAGTGCCCTGAAGCTGTTTGCAAGTGATTATCTGTTAAAACCCTTCGAGGACGGAGAGCTGGAGCAGGCAGTGAATAATGCATTGGATAAACGGAAAAAGACACAGGAACGTGAGGAAAAGGCTGGCGATGATCAGCTTCCGGAGTTGGTACTGAACAAAGGCGACAAGAGCAAATACGTCATGGCCGCAGTGGATTATATTACCGAACATTATGAAAATCCTGAGTTATGCGTGTCAGAGATCGCAGAACATGTGGGAATCAGCGAGGGACATTTAAGTCATACTTTCAAAAAGGAGACGGATTATACGGTGGCGGCTTATATTACCAGAGTGCGGATGCGGACAGCCATGAAATTATTAAATGACTGCAGAAATAAAGTCTATGAGGTGGCAGAGCAGGTGGGATATCGTGATATTGCACATTTTTCCAGCAGCTTTAAGCGGATTGTCGGTGTAACACCTTCGGAATATCAAGACAGAAGCCTGAAGAGATAACAGATTGCACAAACGAATCGAGAAAATAGCAGAAATATTATACATAATATCAGAAATATTAAAATAATAACAGTTTTACCTTATACAAATTGCTGAACTCCCAACGTATAATAGAATCATCAGAACGGAAGTGGGAAACATCCCATTCCAAGTAAGTGGACCATGAAGGGTTATACAAACTATATGTTTCAAGGGAGGACAGCATATGAAGAAAAAAGTAGTATCGTTACTTATGATCTGTGCACTGAGTGTTGGTATGTTAGCCGGATGCGGCAGCAGCGAGACCCAGAACCAGGCAACTGGAAGCGCAGATAACACACAGACAGCCGGAACCGAGACGGTGGCAGAGACCAAGACCCCGGAGGTAGCCGACGACGCAAATCTTACTGCAACTCAGCAGATCATCAAACAGGCAGAAGGAATGACCATGGAGGAACTGGCACAGAAGGCCATCGAAGAATCCAACGGCAAGACCTTTTACGGTGTAGGTAATTCCAGCCGTGGTAAAGCAGCACTTCCTCTGTTCATCGAGTATCTGCAGTCTATCGATCCTTCTTACAGCATGGAATTTGACTGGCAGCAGCCTAAGAACAACAAGATCTTTGAACAGCTGACCGCTGATTCCCTGAAGCCGGAAGGAACCTTCGCAATGACCCTGATCCAGGATGGTAATCAGATCGAATCCAAGATGACACAGACCGGAATACTGGATACGTTCATTCCCAAGGAATGGGCAGAGGCTAACGGAACCACACCAGATGCGGTGGACGGTTATCTGGCATTACAGACGCTGAATAAGGTATTCGAATACAACTGTACCGGAGATAAAGTATATGACAACTGCTGGGACTTCGTGGCGGAAGGAACTCACGCATTGTTCATGGATATTGATTCCGAGGTTGTAGGTAAGAATTTCCTGTACATGCTGACCGAAGACAAATACGCAGCCATGTTAAAGGATGCTTTCAATGCATTACCCGCTGATGAGCAGGCTTACTTCCAGCCCACGATTGATGAGATGGAATCCGAGGCAAATGATTTAGGCTTAGGCGCTGATGGTAAATATGCTCTGGCATGGATCAAGCTCTGGGTAGGCAGCTACAATGCCCAGACCGATGATGGACCTATCTGTAATACGCTGGTATCCGATTCCGCTACCGATCAGTGTGGATTGTTAGTATATAGTAAACTGCGCTCCGTAGAAGAATCCGCAGGTGTATCTGTGAACAATATCAAGGTTGCCGCTTATCAGGATGGTTATCAGGGAATCGGTGGCTACGGTTACTGTCATTACTTGTTCGTTACCGATAACAGCCCGCTGCCTTGGACTGCATGTGCGTTCATCGCATACATGACCTGTACGGAAGACGGCTTCAGCGCATGGGGCAAAGACATGGGCGGTTATTCCGCTAACCCTGAAGTGGCAAAGGCAATCGAAGCTACCTATCAGCACAGCACCGGCGGTAATGATGAGAACGGTAATGTTGTATACGAGAGCAAGAATGACAGAGGCTTCGACTGGTGGTCTACCGATGGCGAATTGGTGCTGGAAGATCCTGAGTACTGTGCATCCGTATCCTTCACGGTAGGAAGCTGGATCGAGCTGTTACCGAAGTATACTGCTGAGTGATATATGATATAAAATAGTGACTATTCGTCCTGTCAGAATAAGAAAATCTGCTACATCATGCCTGCATGGAAGTAGCAGTTTTCTTATTCGCAGGGGTGGATGGTTTACAGGACCAAAAGCTTGTATTGGGAAGAGAGGTTAACCATGAATCAGAGTGCCACAAAAAAAACAAGCAAGATGGTGATTGTTCTGAACAAGATCAAGACGTATTTCTCCAAGCCACAAAATATCATTCTGCTTCTGTTTGGTATTGTACTTACTTTTACCACAGTGGCGCCGATCGTGGCAATCGTCGAGGATACCTTTAAGATCCATCCGGGCACCATCGATGCACATCTTACCGGAAAGGCAGGCGGGTATTCCGTTGCCAACTATGCGGATCTGTTCACCAGTAAACTGGCGAGAACAAATCTGTGGACACCGCTGTTAAATACCGTGCTTCTGGCAGTATTTACCTGCCTGATCTCCATTTTGTTCGGCGGCTTGTTCGCATTCTTAATTACGAGGACCAATTTAAAATGTAAAAAATATTTAAGCTCTATTTTTATTTTCCCCTACATCATGCCCCAGTGGACACTGGCTGTGGTATGGCAGAATGTGTTCAACAGTAATGCAGTCACCGGAACCTCCAACGGACTGCTGGCATCTCTTTTTAATATTACGATGCCAAAATGGTGGTGCTTGGGATTGTTCCCCAGTGCAGTGGTATTGGGACTGCATTACGCCCCCTTTGCCTACATCCTGATCGGCGGTATCTTCCGCAACATGGATGCCAATCTGGAGGAAGCAGCGACAATCCTGGATACACCGAAGTGGAAGACCATGTTCCGCATTACCTTACCTATGGTAAAACCGGCGATTCTTTCCACGATCCTGCTGGTATTCGGAAGCGCCATGGGAAGTTATCCCGTACCGCACTACCTGGGACTGACCACTCTGTCCACCAAGTATATCTCCATGAACTCCAAGTATACCGGGGAAGCCAGTATTCTTGCCATCATCATGATGATCTTCGGTGTGGCGATCCTGTTAATGAACCAAATGAGTTTAAAGAGCCGTAAAAATTATACGACGGTTACCGGTAAATCCGGACAGATCTCCAAGATCAACTTAGGAAAAGTCGGGAAATATCTGATCGCGGTCATCCTGATCGTCATCACCTTCTTCACCAGTATTTTCCCGATCCTGTCCTTCGCACTGGAGACTTTCCTTCCGAATCCGGGAGATTACAGTTTCCTGTATACCATGGATTCCGGTGCTCTGACCACCAAGTGGTGGCTGACGGATAACAACGGAGCCGGTGCTCTGTACGGACAGCCCGGTATTCTTCACAATCCGCTGATCTGGAGAGCATTCAAGGGAACGATGTTAGTAGCTGTCTGCTGTGCTCTGATCGCAGGTACCATCGGTACCCTGATCGGTTATGCGGTATCCAAGAACCGGAGAAGTAAATGGGCCAATTACGTCAACGGTGTGGCATTCCTGCCGTACCTGATGCCATCCCTGGCAGTGGGCGCAGCCTTCTTCATCCTGTTCTCCAATGACAAGATCAACCTGTTCAACACTTACACATTGTTGATCATCGCAGGCGTGATCAAGTACATTCCTTTCGCCAGCAGAAGTGCACTGAACTCCATGCTGCAGTTGTCGGGAGAGATCGAGGAAGCGGCCATCATCCAGGATATTCCCTGGTACAAGCGGATGCTGCGGATCATCATTCCGATCCAGAAGTCTTCCATTATCAACGGATATATGCTTCCGTTCATGACCTGTCTGCGAGAGCTGTCCCTGTTTTTACTGTTATGTACGCAGGGCTTTATCCTCTCCACGACACTGGATTATTTCGATGAGATGGGACTGTATGCATTCTCCAGCGCCATCAACCTGATCCTGATCGTAACGATCCTGATCTTTAACACTTTGGTAAATAAACTGACCGGGTCCAGCCTGGATGAAGGTATCGGAGGTAAATAACTATGCCGGAAATCAAATTAACACATGTTACAAAACGTTGGGGAAAATTCTATGCGGTAGATGATCTGAGTCTGGATATGGAGGATAATTCCTTTATCACTCTGCTTGGTCCCTCCGGTTGCGGTAAGACCACTACCTTACGTATGATCGCCGGTCTGGAGACCCCTACCAGCGGGCAGATCAAGATCGGAGACCGGGTGGTATTCGATAGTGAAGCGGGGATCAATGTTCCCGCAAATAAGAGAAAAGTCGGATTTCTGTTCCAAAACTACGCACTATGGCCGAATATGACGGTATACCAGAACATCTCCTTCGGACTGGGCAATATCAAGGAAGAACTTCCCGTGATCGATGAGGAAGCCAGAGCTTTAAAAAGCATGATCAAGGCACTGGAGAATCCGGGAGAGCTGGTAAAACTCATTGAGGAATGCAGAGATAAAAAGGGAAAATTAGACCTGGATATGGTCTATCTGAAGCTGATCGATAATTACACCATTTCTATCTATACTGCAAAGGAACTGTATAATTACAAGCTCCATGAGGCAGCAGACAAAGAAAGTGCCGCAAAGCAAAAGAAGCAGGAACTGACTGCAAAATTGGACAGCATCCTGGCAGGTCATAGGGAAAAAAGGGAAGAACTTAACGAGAAATTCGAAGTCGTATCCGGTGGCAAGGTAGTAACCAGGGTCAGAAAATATTCCAAGGAAGAGATTGACCTGGCAGTGCGTAGAGTATCCCGTATTGTTAAGATCGGTATGTTCATGAACCGTTATCCCGCAGAACTGTCCGGCGGACAGCAGCAGAGAGTCGCCATTGCCAGAACGCTGGCACCGGAACCACAGGTGCTGTTCATGGATGAACCGTTGTCAAACCTGGATGCCAAACTTCGTCTGGAAATGCGATATGAATTACAGCGTCTGCATGTAGAGACCGGAAGTACGTTTGTCTATGTGACACATGATCAGATGGAAGCCATGACGCTGGCAACGAAGATCTGCCTGATCAATAACGGCGTTTTACAGCAGTATGAGCCGCCACTGTCCGTTTACAGCAGACCCAATAACCTGTTTGTAGCGGATTTCGTGGGAAATCCTTCTATCAACTTTATCGAGGCGAAGGGAGATCAGAACGCACAGGGCAATATTGAGGTTACCATTCTGGATGGCAGAAAAGCACAGTTTATTCCCGGAAAACCTCTGGATCTGCAAAGATGGTTCGCAGAGCGTGATAAGAAGGAAGCGGATGAGGCAGCGCATCACCAAGAGCAGATGCAGGATAAGAAATCTGTGGAAAAGTCGAATAAAGATGAAGTTTTCAAATATCATATTGCAAGGGTGAACGAAGACGATTATGCATTGCAGGAAGCGCCTGTGATCACCAACGAAGATTTTGTCATCGGTGTACGTCCGGAAGCCCTGCAATTACACGATGGTGCAGGTCTGGACGGCGTGATCTACGGTGCTATGCCCACCGGTATGGAATCCACGATTAAGCTTCGCATCGGAGATTTTCTGCTGACCGGTGTAGTATTTGGAAATACAGCATACAAGATCGGACAGGAAGTGAAATTCGAAGTTGGCGGAGAGGATATCCTGCTCTTTGACAGGAAGTCAGGCAAACTGATTACGGCAGGCAGTCTGCATGTGTAGGAAAAACTATCAGGGAATAATATTTGATCTGGATGGTGTCATTTGCCATACGGACCGGTATCATTTCCTGGCATGGAAACAGATAGCGGATCAACTCGGAATTCATTTTGATGACCGGATCAATGACCGGATGCGGGGGGTGAGCCGTATGGACAGTCTGGAGATTTTGCTGGAAGAATATCACGGTGAACCGCTCACCGCAGCGCAAAAAGCAGCACTTGCGGAAAAGAAGAACCAATTATATGTAGGTCTGTTGCAAAATATGGGCGAGGCGGATTTGTCCGAAGAAGTCCGGAAGACTATGGATACGCTGCGAAGCCGCGGACGAAAACTGGCAATAGGATCTTCCAGCAAAAACACCAAACTGATCTTAAAAAGGCTTGGGCTTACCGGATATTTCGATGCCGTCAGCGACGGAACCAATATTACAAGGTCAAAACCGGACCCGGAAGTGTTTCTGTGTGCAGCACAGTATCTGGGGCTGTGTCCGGGAAAATGCCTGGTTGTGGAAGATGCAAAAGCCGGTATTCTGGCAGCAAAAGCCGGAGGATTCGACAGTGCGGGATTAGGGGAGGCAGCAGCTTTTGCTTTTGTAACATACTCCTTGCAAAGCTTTTCGGATTTACTGAAGCTGGACGGAAACAGGTAGTAAATAAAACGTATCGGAAAATGAGATCGAATGTCTCACTGCCGATACGTTTTTGTTGTAATCGAACAGAGATTCGTATATAATAAAAATGTCTGTAAATACAGATCCGTACGACCTTGTTTTAAGATATTTTAAGACACGACATGTATTACAGAGACGATACAGGAGGCAGCAATATGAAAATCATCCATTGTGCGGATATCCATCTGGATTCCAAAATGAGTGCAAATCTGACCAAAGAAAAAGCGAGAGAACGCAAGACGGAATTGCTGACTACTTTTCAGAATATGGTTACCTACGGGGCAGAGCAGGGCGTGGCGGCGATCATAATCGCAGGAGATCTGTTCGATACGAAAAACGTATCCGCTACCGCCCGGAATGTGGTAAAAGACTTAATTCAGGGACATCCCAAAATAGCTTTTTATTACTTACAGGGGAATCATGACGAAGGAAGCTTTACGTCCGGTCTTTCGGAAATTCCGGAGAATCTTCATCTATTTGGGAACAACTGGACAAGCTATGAACTTTCAGGGACGGAGAATACTTCCGGTAAGGGAGTTGCGGTTACTGGGGTGGAACTGACACCGGAAAACAGTGGAAGCATATATAATACGCTGTCACTGGATGTGGATCAATGCAACATTGTAGTCCTGCATGGGCAGGAATCGGAATACAGTGTGAGAGATAAGGCGGAGATCATTCATCTGACGGCATTGAAAAATAAGGGAATTGATTATCTTGCCCTGGGACACATCCACAGCTATAAAAAAGAGCGTCTGGATGCGAGAGGCGTCTATTGTTATCCCGGCTGTCTGGAGGGCAGAGGGTTTGACGAATGCGGAGAGCATGGATTTGTGATGCTTGATATTGATGAGCTGACAGGTACAATTGACAGTACGTTTATTCCTTTCGCATCCCGGAAGCTCTATACCATCCCGGTGGATATTACCGGTTGTGAATCCACGACGGAAATCATGGAACGGATGAGAGCCGAGACAGCCGGGAAAGGTTACCCGGAGAAAAGTCTGATCAAGTATGAACTGGTCGGGAAAATAGATGTGGAAAGTGAAAAGGATATTGACTTTCTGTTACATCAGTTCAGCCACCTTTTTTATTTTGTGAAGATTAAGGACAGCTCTGAGTATCTGGTGGATTATGTTGCTTTTGCAAAGGATAAGTCCTTAAAGGGAGAGTTTATCCGTACTGTCATGGGCAGGGCAGATCTGCCGGAAGAGGACAAGGCGACAGTGATACATTACGGATTGCAGGCACTGGCCGGAGAGGAGATCCTGGACGCATGAAACTGATCAAATGTCACATTGAGAATTTCGGAAAACTAAGTGACTTTACATATGATTTTACAGATGGCTGCAACACCGTCTGTGAGGAAAACGGCTGGGGAAAAAGCACACTGGCTGCATTCTTACGCGTTATGCTGTTCGGATTCCGGAATGAAGGGAAGAGGGACCCACTGGAAAATGAGAGGAAGAGATACAGTCCCTGGCAAAAGGGCGTCTATGGCGGAGAACTGCAATTTGAAAGTGAAGGAAAGCAATATTCTGTCCGCAGAACCTTCGGAAGTAAAAGCGCAGAAGATGAATTTCAGCTGACAGATACGAAAACAAATCTGCCATGCAGTGATTTTACACAAAATCTGGGAGAAGAGTTGTTCCGGATCGACGCAGGATCCTTTGAACGAACGATTTTTATCTCACAGAATGACTGCGAGACCTTTGTTACGGACGGCATCAATGCCAAAATCGGGAATCTGGCGGAGAATACGGACGATATCAATAATTTTGAGACAGCGGACAAGCGGTTGAACGATCTGTTAAACAGCATGTCACCCTCTCGTAAGACCGGATCGCTCCGTCAGAGCAAGGACCGCATTACGGAACTGAAGACGCAGATCCGTAACGGGCAGGAGATACACAATACGATGGAAAGTATTGATACCCGGAAAAAGGCAGCAATCGAGGAGAGAGAAAAGCTTTCTGCGGAACTGACAGAACTGCAGGAGAGACAAAAGGAACTGGGAATTTATAAGGATCAACAGGCGAAAAAAGAGAAGTACCTGGATCTGCGTGCAAAAATGGCACAGAGACAGCAGACTTTAAAAGAAGCGGAAAGCTATTTTAACGGCGTGATACCAAAAGGGGAAGAATTACGCGAAAAAGCAGCCGTCTGCAATCAGGGGATTTCTGTCCGCAAGGCAATGGAAATCTATTGCCTGACAGTGGAAGAACAGGCGCAGTTAAAAGATAATTTCCCCATGGTGGACAATGCCCGGCTGGAAGAAAAATATGCTGAGGCACAAGAACTTGAGAGCCTGGAAAGTACGATAAGAAAAAATGCCCTGTCAGGGGAAGAGAGCAGACGGTTAGAGGAGCTTTCCGGATATTTTGCGGAAGGAATGCCACAGGAGGCGGAGATCGACAGTGTAAAAAATGCCTGGACGAACCGCAATGAAGGAAAAAGTCTTCTGCAGGCGAAAGAAATACAGCGGAAAACCCTGCAATCCATACAGGCACAGGAAGATGCCAGATGCTTACGGGAGCAGGAAGAAGCAGGTAAAAGGAAAAAAATACTATTGCTTTTTGGCATTCTTTTATCGCTTGGCGGTTTTGTTGTGATCCTGTTGGGACAGGGAGTGATCGGAGGAGTCCTGATCGTACTGGGAATTGCAGCTGTGGCAGCGGCACTGTTGTTTACAGCAGGCAGATCCAAAGTCCAAACGGGAGAAAATACAGAGCTTTCCTATTTGGAACAGGAAATGGAAGAACTTGAGGCACAGGTCCGCATAGAGGAAGAACAGATTGATGATTTCTGCACTCGTTGGGGACTTCGGGAAGGACTGGAACTGACCTCCTGGCTTGTGGAACTGCAGAATAAGAGAAGAGATTACGAGGCACTTTTGGAGCGGCAGAAGCAGGACGGATCGGATGAAAAGACTGCGAGAATTGCCGCATTGCAGAAAGATTTGCAGCAGTTTTTTGCAGAATACGGAGAAGTACCGGAAACACAAAATTATCTTGCGGCATTGCATGAACTGGCGGGAAAGTGCAGACAGAGACAGCTTTTACTGGAAAAACAAAAGAAATATTTACAGCAAAAGCAGAAATACGAAGCGCTGGCAGAACAGGTAAAAAATTATCTGATGTCGTTGCAGCTGATTCCGGAGGAGCACCCGGAAGAACAGCTGGCCGAACTGGAAAGTCATAGAAAGGATTATGAGAAGGAGTTACAGGAATATCGGAGAATCTATCAGGAGATAAAAGCGTTTGAAGAGAAAGAGGACATTCCGGCACTTCTGGCACTGAAGATCCCGGAGGGAGAGGAATCCCTGGAAAGTCTGGCAGATGAAATGCAGGTCCTTTCGGAGCGTATGGAAGAACGTTTTCAGACCATTGACAGCTATCAGAAACAACTTTCCGACTTACAGGAATCCTGGGATACTGTGGAAAATATGCAGGAAGAGCTGGAAGCGTTGCAGGAGAAGACAGAGGAAGGACTCAAACAATATGAATTGCTTGGAATGACAAAAAATCTGTTGGAACAGGCAAAGAGTTCGTTCACTGCGAAATATACAGAACCTGTCATGCAGGGGTTCCGGAAATATTACAGAATTCTCACGGGAACGGAATGCGAAAATTATCAGATGGATGCCAATACCAGATTACAGGTGATTGAAGGAAATATGCCCAGAGACATCGGATACCTGAGTCTGGGCAACCGTGACCTGATCGGTATCTGTATGAGACTTGCTTTGGTGGAAGCCATGTATGAGGAACAGAAACCGTTTTTGATTCTGGATGACCCTTTTGTGAATCTGGATGAGAACCGGACCAAGGGAGCAATGCGGTTCCTTGCAGAGATCGCGAAAGAGTATCAGGTGATTTATTTTACCTGCCATGGCAGCAGGGAATAAGGGAAGGCTGTAGTTTATATTTGTAGAATCAACCGATTCTGAGAAATCAGACGGTAGAGATAAGAGACATACATAGACTACAAAAGAGAAAGGGGTACTTGTATATGGGAAGAGGTAAAACAGGAAACTTTTGGAAGGCAGCGGCAATTCTTCTGGGGTGTGCATTACTGACAGGCTGCGGAAATACCGGAGAAGTGGACGATTATGCTACAAACATCGGATATGAGGCAAGGGGTAGCAATGGGACTACGCAGGTGGTGCAGTCGGAAAGCGGCAACAGCGCAACAACACAGACTGCAGGGATTCCAAAGGAGGAGATCAAGGTAGGAGTACTGCATCTGTCGGATCCGGCAGATGGCAGCGGCTATACGTACACGCATGATCTGGGTATTCAGGGAATGCAGCAGAATCTGGGATTATCAGATGATCAGATCATCCGCAAGATTAATGTCAATGACAGTGATACGCAGGAGACCAGACAGGCAATTCAGGAATGTATTTATGAAGGCTGTAATATCATCTTTACTACCAGCTGGGGATATATGGAAACTACAGCGGAAATGGCGGAAGAATATCCGGAAGTGTATTTTTCCCATGGCACCGGCTACCTGAGCAACGGTAAAAATTTCAACAACTATTTCGGCAGAATTTATCAGGCGAGATATTTGAGCGGTATCGTGGCAGGAATGAATACTTCTTCCAATAAAATCGGGTATGTGGCAGCTATGGATTCTTCCAATTCGGAGGTCACCGGCGGTATAGATGCCTTTGCACTGGGAATCTATTCGGTGAATCCGGACGCAAAGGTATACGTAAAGGTGACAAACAGCTGGTACGATCCCGAGGGAGAAAAAGCTGCGGCACAGACGTTACTGGATATGGGCTGTGATGTGATTGCACAGCATTGTGATACCGTATATCCCCAGACGCTGGCACAGGAAAAAGGTGTGTACAGTATCGGATATAATTCGGATATGAGTAAGGATGCTCCGCAGTCCTGCCTGTGCAGTGTGGTATGGAACTGGAGTGCTTACTATACGGCAGCAGTGCAGAGCGTCATTGACGGCAGTTGGGACGGCAGCAACTATTACGGCGGCATGAATGAAAATCTGGTGAGCATCACGGATCTGGCGGATTTCTGTGCGAAAGGAACGAAAGAGAAAGTAGAGGAAGCCAAGAAGCAGATTTTATCCGGAGAAAATGGGGTATTTGACGGTGTGATCGAGACCAATACGGGAGAGACCGTGGGCAAAGAAGGAACAACGCTGGATGATGCAACGATCACCGGAGGTATCAACTGGTATTTCAAGACCGTATCTGTGGTAGAATAGGGGGCATTTTCATGAGTATACAAAAAAAGATTCTGTCAATGACCATCGGACCGGTAGTATTGTTGGGACTGTTATCTATCTTTTTTATGCTGACGACGGTACGCAGTTCCATGATGGAGGAAATCGAAGAAGGACTGAAGGGAACGGCTGCGGCAACGCTGGCAGCATATGACCAGAACACCGGTGACTATATGGAATCCAGTAATGGCGACATCTGGAAAGGCAGCTATAATATCTCCCGTTCCGAGAGCCTGGTGGATCGGATCAGGGACAATACAGGAATGGATGTGACTTTTTTCTACGGGGACCGTCGCATCATGACTTCCGCCGTGGATAGTAACGGAGATCGGATTCTGAATTCTCCGGCGGGAGACAGGATCGTGGAGAAGGTATTACAGAACGGAGAAGAGTATTTCAGCAGTGCGGTCTCTCTGGACGGAGTTATGAATTACGGCTATTTCATGCCGGTCTATCAGAACAACTCTGCGGAGATCATCGGCATGGTATTCGTGGGTACGAATAAAGAGGACAAGGATGCCGTAGTGAACGGCATGATCTTTGGCATAGGTGCAGCTGTATGTGTGGCGATGATCCTGTGTATGGGCGTGGGACTGAAGCTGGCCACTTCCATCAGCCGGAATATCAAGAAGAGTATCGGTATCATGGGGAAGGTCGCAGAGGGTGATCTGACCGTCTGGGTCGATGACAAGATGTTAAAGAGGAAGGATGAGATTGGAGATCTGTCCAGGGTTACCGTAAAACTGAAGGATACTCTGAAGGGTATCCTGAAAGGAATTTCCCAGAATTCCGAGAGTCTGCTGGAGGCTTCCAGAGCGCTGGGAAATGCAGCAGACACTACCAACGGTACCATGAACGAAGTACAGAACGCTGTAAGTCAGGTGGTGGCAAATTCTACGGAGCAGTCCAGAAATTCCGAGAGTACTTCCGAGAATATGCGGATCATGGGAGATCATATCACCGAGACTTCCACAGAGGTGGATACGTTGAACGCCCATGCGGATTCCATGCAGAAGTCCAGTAAGAAGACAGCAGATACGCTGGCACAGCTGTGCAGTATCAATGAGGAAGTGGAGCGGATCATCGGAGAAGTCAAGGAGCAGACTGACCGCACCAATGTATCGATCCAGAAGATCAATTCCGCCATGGAATTCATTACGTCCATCGCCGAAGAGACGAACCTGTTAAGCCTGAATGCCTCCATCGAAGCGGCCAGAGCCGGAGAGAGCGGAAGAGGATTCGCCGTAGTGGCAGACCAGATCAAGAAACTGGCAGAGCAGTCTAACCAGTCCGGTCACGAGATTGAAGACACTACGAAAGCATTGATGGAAGATTCCGCCCGGGAAATGGAGATCATGCAGCGGATGCAGGAGATCATTACGGAACAGAGCGGCAGCATGCAGGAGACCAGAACCAATGTATCGGAAGTCTTAAAAGAGATCGAGGATTCCATGCAGTCCCACGAAGATCGCCTACGGTAT
>ERZ791925.1165-NODE-1165-length-13984-cov-6.633929_pt1 | contig 13984 bp, 9 predicted proteins | sample MGYA00510132_ERZ791925 | MGnify/ENA primary metagenome ERZ791925 (study PRJEB30046, sample SAMN00792075) | human gut metagenome | study: EMG produced TPA metagenomics assembly of the A metagenome-wide association study of gut microbiota in type 2...
TATTGCCATAGCCGACAGCGCTGGCATTCTCACTGGCCGCTTTATTCCTGAAACCGAGCGCGCTGGACGCCAGGCCGCTCGCCTCGTTGACATAACCAAAAGCGCTGGCATTTTCGGCGCTGGCAGTATTGCTCCAGCCAAAAGCACTAGATGCCAGGCCCCCGGCAGTATTGAAATAACCAAAAGCACTGCTGGAATTAGCGGAAGCTGTATTATTGACACCGGCAACAGTGGAATCAGAAGCACTGCCACTGGAAAAAACGGGCGCCGCCTGCACATTACTCGCATACAGGCCTGAAAAAATAAATACACCGCTGCTTAAAAAAATCATAATTTTTTTCTCTAACTGAACTTTTCGGGATTTAGACAATTCCCCACCTCTTTTCCTTAAATAGTTACTTGCTTTGTATAGTATGCTGAAACAATAAATCTGCCCCGCATCTATTTTTTATAAAGCTGTTCTGTTTTTTAGGCTGACCTCTGCTTTCTCCATCGTCTTTTCATTCGTAATAATTTAAGTAATTTTAGTTTAATTAATTTATAAACCTTAATACTTAATATTATTTATATGGATTATTTTTGCTATATTAACATATTTTCTTTGCACCTTGCAAGATATTTTTATTACAATTAAGCACTTTTTTATAATTCTTATAATTTTTATAACTGTTACATTTAAAATTTCAAAAAATGATCCCTTATCTGCCGCTGTGGCAAAGGGATCATTTTTTGAAATCAGATGAGCAGCAGCAAGCTTTCTGCTGAAAATATCGCTGCTGCTTTCTATTTAAATGCTGTAAAACGGGAAAAACTGTACTGTTACTGCTGTTGTTCGCCTATGGGCTGAAAGGAAAACGCCCCTAGATCGTTCTGCTTATCGAAAACGAATATAAACAGCAGAGCTTTCTCCTTACTGTATTTAGCCAGATAAGCCAGGCGGTCGCCGTCAGCATACCGCTGATAGGCCAGGAACCTGTTTTCGCGCTGCTCGCCGTAGCTGCGGCGCAGATTATTTTTCACACTGCCGAAAGTTTTTTCATCCAGCTCTGTTTGCAGCTTCGCTGACATCAGCTGGCGTATGCCGGCATATTCCATCCCGTTCTGACCGTTTAAGGCGGCAAATACCTTAACTACTGCCTGCTGCTGTTTGTTCAGGTCAGCGCCGTCGCTGGCCAGGCAAACGCTGGTCATCGCCAGACTTATGACCAGACATAGGATAAAGCTCCAGATCTTTTTCATACTTACTGCTCCTCTGCTCAGAAAGTTTGCCCCAGCCTTGCAGGCCGGGGCAAGTATAGTATTTTCTGTATTTACTTTTCTACCTGTGCTCGCAGGTATTCGATTTCACGGCTTTGTTTTTCCATTTCTCTGCTTTGTTCTTCGACCTTGGCCAGCAGCAGCTGGATCTTTTCATCCTGCGCCGCTAAAGAATTATCTACTTCTTTACGGGTATAGATGATATCTCTCGGTTCTGCCTTGCGGTCTCTAGAGCGGTCCAGTGCAAAATTGACGCCGAAGTTGCCCATTTTACTGCCGCCTTCGGAAATGCCCAGCCCCAGTGAGAACATTACTTTTTCGTTGGGGGCGTAGAAGCCGCCGACTGCTAATGCGCTTTTGCCGCCGTAACCGCCGTAAGCCATGGCCAGCTCGCCCTTGTTACCGTCCTGGAAGCGCGGATGCAGGCCTGCCATCGCTGCTGACAGAGCGCCGACCGTATCGATCTCGTCACCCAGCTTGGTGATATCCTGATTGATATTATTGATGTCCTGCTTGACCTGATACAGCTGGCTGCCATTGACGGAGTCCATCGAAGTAGCGCTGACTTCGCCTGCCGCTACATTGCCGATCGTAGTGCCGCTGCTGCCTTCCAGCGTGATTTTACCGGTGTTGATATTACCGCCGCTGTCCACGTCATATTTGACTGCGGTATCATAAACGGTTTTCAGCTGATCTTCCGACGCAGCCTGCCCGGAAACGTAATTATCTGCGTCCCAGGTAGTATTGGTCAGACCGCCGATCGTGCCGGAACCGCCGTCGATAGTGATCTTATCGGCAGTTATCATGCCGTTGGTGCCGTTCATATTGATATTACCGGTACTGATCGTACCGTTATTGCCGTCGATAGTGACTTTATTGGCGCCGCTGCCGATCTCAACGACATCATTCAATTTCAGTTCGTGATGGTCGCCGCCGTCAGCGTTAGTGCTTTTTTCGATCAGGATATTGTTGTCGACAGCTTCCATAGTTGTATGCTTAGCTGCCAGCTCGGCCGCTTCCGCAGCTTTATCATGGATCGCTTTCAGCTGGTCTTCGGTCGCTGCCTGCCCGGATACATAATTGTCCGGGTCCCAGGTAGTATTGGTCAGGCCGTTTATCGTGCCTTCATCATCTTTATTGATCGTCACGCCGCCGGCAGTTATCGAGCCGTCGCTGCCGTCGATGACCACATTGCCGTTACCGACATCTATCTTGCCATCGCCGGTGCCGTCGACATTGACGCCAGTACCGATCTGCAGTTCGTCAGCCAGCTTCACTTCATAATCAGTGCCGCCGCTGCTGTTCGTGGTAGGCGTAACGACGACGTTGCTGTCGCCTGCCGAAACAGTAGCCTGCTGCGCTGCTTTCTGCGCTACTTCATACAGCTGGCTGCCGTTGACGGCATCGGTAGAAGTTGCGCTGACCTGCCCTGCCGCTACATTTTGGATCTGACGGGTCGCCCCGGAGCTGCCTACGCTGACAACGCCCACGACGTCGCTGACGCCGGCCCATTTAGTATAGCTGCTGTTGCCAGTAACGCTGTTGATCGCCGTTGCTGCAGAATTACTGCCCAAAGCGACGCTGTTAGCCAGCGAGATACTGGTATCGTTACCAAGCGCGAAGGAATCATCAGCTCCGGTGCTGATCGTATTGCCGTTGCCGACAGCGGAACTGGAATTGGCAGCAATATTATTGCCATAGCCAAAAGCATGGGACGAATTGCCGCCTACATTATTAAAAAGGCCTACCGCCGTTGAATAATCGCCGCTGACAGCGTTATCATAACCCAGGGCATTGGAAACGTAGCCGCTGATATTATTGCTGTGGCCAAAAGCGCTGGCGAATTCAGCAGTCACCTCGTTATTGTTGCCGAAGGCACTGGAGGCGTAGCCGCTGACTCTGTTGCCGGCGCCGACAGCATTAGTGTATTCTTCTGATGCTGTATTTTCATTGCCGATAGCGTTGGATTTGACGCCGCTGGCTGTATTTTTATAGCCTACGGCGCTGGCATAACTGCCGGAAGCCGTATTCATACTGCCGATAGCGTTGCCGACATAGCCCGAGGCCGCATTGCCATAACCAAAAGCACTGGCATAATTAGCAGACGCGTTATTGCTGGCGCCCACAGCACTGCCGAGATAGCCGGCCGTTGTGTTCTGATAGCCCAGAGCACTGGCAAAGGACCCCGAAGCGTTATTGTTGACGCCGAAAGCGCTGGAGGAAGAACCCGACGCCTTGTTCAAAGCACCGAAAGCATTGGCATATTCGTTGCTCACTTCGTTGGAACGACCCACGGCGCTGGCCGAAACCGCGCTGGCCGTAGCCCTGTTCTGATAGCCGATCGCCGAAGCGGCAAAAGCCTGCGCCTGGTTATTATAGCCGATCGCGTTAGTATAATTGCCGCTGGCGGTATTATTATAGCCAAAAGCATTACTGATCTCGCCGCTGACGGTATTATTTGAACCTACGGCCGCACTGCGAATATTGCTGACCGTATTCTCCGTACCGAAAGCGCTGGCAAAATTACCGGCGATATTATTATTGTAGCCAGACGCGATAGCATGCTCGCCGCCGACCTTATTGCCGTAGCCAAAGGCACTGGCATAGCTGGCAGTAGCTTCATTATACACACCGTAAGCATTGGCATAGGCGCCGGAAGCCACATTCGAGGTACCGATGGCGTTGGCCAGATAGTTGGAAGCCGTATTATCATAACCGACCGCCGAACCAAAATCGCCTGTAACCACGTTTTTCACACCCAGCGCACTGCCCGCATAGGCCTTAGCCTCATTTTCATGCCCGAAAGCACTGGCATAACGCTCCGTCGCTTTGTTCTGCGCACCGAAGGCCTGGGAATCCTGAGCCGTAGCTTCGTTTAAATAACCGAAAGCCTGGGCATTATGGCCGCTGGCAGTATTGCTGATACCGACAGCGCCTGCCGAGATCCCTGAAGCCGTATTCTTATTTCCCAGCGCCGTAGCATCGTTAGCTGTAATATTGTTGCCGAGCCCGATCGCGCTGGAATTCTCTCCGATCGCATAGTTATCATTGCCGATCGCAGTAGAATACATCGCCATTGCCTGATTATTATTACCGATCGCACTGCCTCCGGTAGCGATCACCTGATTATTGCGTCCCATTGCTACGGCCTCTGCTGCCGAAATGGTATTGGTAAAACCAAACGCCACTGATTCATTGCCGCTGACATTATTCAAATAACCAAAGGCGCTCGTACCGATACCATCCGCCAGATTGCCGGTACCGAAAGCATTGGAATTATCCGAATTCGCCTTATTGGCAGTACCAAAAGCGTTACTGTCCAAGCCATTGGCCACATTATCCTTACCAATAGCATTAGACCCGATGCCATTAGTGATATTGCCGCTGCCGATCGCGTTCGATTCATTGGCATAAGTGTTGTTTTTACTGCCGATGGCATTGGAATCCTCGGCCAAAGCCTGGTTATTCGCGCCAATCGCATTGCTGTTATCAGAAATAGCATGATTGTTATAACCTACAGCATTGGTATTCTCACCGCTGGCGTTATTATTTACGCCGGCAACAGTCGAATTGGTCCCGGTTCCATCCGCAAAAACAGCCGCGGCATAAACGTCGCCTGCACAAAACCCCGAAATCGCAAACAAACTGCTGCTCAAAAAAACTATGATTTTTTTCTCTAACTGGTATCTTTTGGATTTAGACAACTGTCTCACTCCTTCATCATCAATTTTTACTACAAATTTCTACCCGTTATCGCGCAGGAGCAGCAGGCGTGTTACAGCCTGACTTCTAATGAAAATGATTGCCCTGGCTTTTGCCTTTCCCGCTCCTTTCTGTAAATTTTTCACGCTGATTGCAAGACCCCGATTATACATAAAGGGTTGTTTGGAAATAATATTTTAAACAAAGGAAGCGACTGTATTCCCTGTCTAAAAACGTTCATCAAAGCTGCGTCTTTAAAACGCAGCGTGTATTTGGGTTTGCCGCTCTGCTTTTTTCGCAAAGCGGCACTTATGGGGAAATATTTTCAAGCAAGACGGAGGGTCGCAACGTCTTGGTGAAAACCTTACTCATCCTGTCTACTTTCGCAATATTTTAATTAATTCTTGTTTTGATAATTTCTTATTCCTTATACTTAATAGTATCTATATAGATTATTTTTGATATAATACCATATTTGTCCCCCCCCGCAAGACATTTTTGTTATAAGTGAATACGCCTGTCTGAAAGTCTTGCAACTGGCACCCGAACTGCAAAAAACCGCCTGCCCAGGCAGACGGTTTTGTTATTTGAATTATTTACTTGCCAGCCTTAGACAACAGCCTCTTTTCTTCTCAAACAAATAAAAAAACACCGTATGCAATCACACATACGGTGTCCCAGAACTTTTATTCTCTTTTTCAATGCTTCTGCAGCTGTTTATTTATTTCACGCACCAGCGTCGCTAAATTTAAAGGCTTGGCTAAATGGCTGTTCATACCTGCCTTTTTCGCTTCGATGATATCTTCGGCAAAAGCATCGGCTGTCATCGCCACGATCGGCACGGTTCTGGCATCGGTCTTAGCAGAAGCGCGGATCTTCTGTGTGGCTTCATAGCCGTTCATTACCGGCATCTGCACATCCATCAGCAGCAGATCATAATATCCTGCCGGCGCCGCCGCAAATTTTGCCGCGCCTTCTGCGCCGTCACAGGCACTTTCTACCACAGCGCCGGCAGATTCCAGCATTTCCATCGCTATCTCACGGTTCAAGGCGTTATCTTCCACTAATAAAAAGCGTTTACCGCTGAAATCAGTTTTACTCTTTTGTTCATCGACAGCTGCTTGACCTAAAACATATCTCTGTAACGCCCGGCACAAAGTCGACATAAAAACAGGCTTCGTCATAAAACCGTTGACACCCGCCTGACGCGCCTTCGTTTCAACATCGGCCGAATCATATGCTGAAATCAAAATGATCGGCAGCGGTTCGCTGATAGCGCGGCGAATGATCGCCGCCGTTTCCACTCCGTCCTGATCCGGCATCCTGCAGTCCAATATCACCGCGTCGTAAGGCTCACCCGCCTGATGCGCCGCCAGGACCTTCTGCACCGCCCGCTGTCCACACGTTTCCCAGTCCGAACGAATGCCAATCTGCCGTAAAAGCTCCGTCGTATGCTCACAGACGATCACATCATCGTCGACTACGATGATCTTCAAATCGGGAAACTTAAAATTGCCCAATTCCAGTTCACTGATCAGCAGCGGCAGCCTGATCGTAAATTCAGTACCAGTACCAACCTCACTGCTGACCTCGATCGTCCCGCCCATCAAATCGACGATTTTCTTCGAGATCGCCATCCCCAGACCACTGCCTTCTGTTTTATCGATACGGCTGTCTTTTTCGCGGGTGAAGGGTTTAAAAATATCCCTCAAAAACTCCGGCTTGATTCCGATTCCGGTATCCCTGACTGTAAATTTGAACCAGGCTTTGGCCGCATTTTCTGACGCCGTTTCTTCGATATCGAAACTGACGGTACCGCCCGGCGGCGTAAACTTGGAAGCGTTGGAAAGCACATTGATCAGTACCTGCCGCAGACGCAGCGAATCGCAGCACAGCTGCTCGTGCCTGATATGCCGCAGGCGCACGTCAAAATGCTGCTGCCTGGCCTTGACACTGCTCTGCATGATCGAAACGATAGTGTCCATCACCTCCGGCATCTCGATCACTTCTTCCGCCAGAGTCATTTTTCCGCTTTCTATCTTCGACATATCCAGCACATCATTGATCAGGCCCAGAAGATGCTGACTCGAAAGCGAGATTTTCCGCAGACAATCCTGTACCTTTTCCGGAGTGTCGATATGCGCGGAGGCAATATCTGTCATCCCCATAATAGCGTTCATCGGCGTCCTGATATCATGCGACATCCGGGAAAGAAAATCAGACTTTTCACGGTTAGCGACTTCTGCCGCCTGCAGTGCCGCCTGCAGCTCCTGTGAACGTTTTTCCAGCTGCTGCTGCAGTTCCTTTTGTTCAACGGCTTCAGTAACATCAATAAAGGTAGCGTAAATGACCGGGATATCGTTAACCTTTTGGTCGCTGAACATACCGCTGACTTTGATCCAGGAACAGCTTCCATCTTTACGCGGCATCCTGCAGATACATTCATAACCACTTTTCCCTTTCAGCAATGCCTGTTCAACTGCCATCGCCATTTTTTCATACTCTTCCGGGTACTGCGCAAAATATTTGCGGCAGCTGTTATGATAGATCGCTTCATACTCTTGCTTTGTGTATAAAGTCTGCGAGTAAAAATAATCATTAGCCCAGACTACGGTAAAATTTTCGTCCATCAAGTGCTTGCTGACACTGACGTTCATCGCACTCATCAGCATATTGTAGTCATAGACCGTCTGCTCACTGCTTTGTTCGTTCAATTTAAGGCCGTAACTGTCAGCGTTCATGCTTTCACTTCTCTCATGATTTTAAATTTCTGCAAATTCTCTCATCAATTTAAGTTTTACAATTATTTTATTTAATATTTTCTAAACTATTCGTTATCTAATTAATATTGTAGTTATGCTTTTTGTAAAAAGCAATATTTTTTTGTAATATCATATAATTTTACCCCTCTACAGGACAATCATACTGATTTACTTGCTCATGCTTTATAGGTTCCACATATGGGTGAATATATGTAAGCACTGCAAAAATATCATTCAACAAATCCTGCAAACTGCTTCCTGTCATCTATGCACGACAGCATAATAAAAGAACACCGTACAAAATGTACGGTGTTTTAGTGTTTTATAATTTATTTTTGGGATTCGGCCGCTGTTTAAAGCAGTGATAGCTGCAGTAATACTGCCGCCGGCGTCCGGCCAGTGCCGTATAGACATGATAGGTTTTATTGCAGGAAAATTCCTTGCCGCAGATCGGACATACCTCCAGCAGACTTTTTAAAGGACCGCTGGAACTGCTCCCGCCACCCGTTATTTCATTGCCGATAACATCATCTTCATTTTTCATAACAGCTGCTCCCATCCTGCTTATTTTTTAATTGCATCCCGTTTATTTTTTGTATTACCAGTTATACTTTTTATTATATAATTAATAAATTTATATAATTTTTCAGCACGGTTTATTATAATACATCAAATCAATTCCTGCAAGATTTTTGCCGTATAATTTATATTTTATTTTCCAAGCCTGACTTATGACGTCTTCCGGCCTTTTTTACATACAGCCTGCTGCAGATAAAAGAAGTAAACGGGATCGTAAACAGAATGCCAAAGCTGCCGATAACGGCCTGCAGGATCTCTACGACCACCATTTCCTTGTTCAGCAGATACAGCAGCGAATGGTTATAAGCAAAGAACAGCAAAACTATCGTCAGTGAACCGCCGATATATGCCAGGATCAGCGTATTGGACATCATGCCCAGGATATCGCGGCCGATATTATTGCCGGCTTGCAGCAGCATTTTCCTCGTAGGTTCAGCAGTAGTAGCCGCCAGCTCGTTCAGGGCCGAAGCAATATCCATCGCCACATCCATGATCGCTCCCAAAGCGCCGATAATGATCGCGCTGAATATGATCGCTTTCAGATCGACCGGGTCAGCAGGATTCAAAAACAGCAGGTACATGGAATCCTCGTCTACCAGCCCCGTAAGCTGCAAAAAACTGTCTGCAGACGCACTGATAAGCGCCGCAATGACAAGTCCGCCGATGCAGCCCAAAATAGTCGCGACCGTTTTTCTGCTGATGCCATTCACCAGCAGCAGATTAGTCACGACAATAAAAGCACAGGTCAGGATCGTCCAGCAGTAAACGTTCTTGCCTGACAGTATCGCCGGTACAAAAACTGCAAAGATTGACAGGCAGCAAAAAATCAGAGAGATCAAAGTATTTACGCCCTGCATCCGTCCAAAAGCGATAATACTTAAAGCAAAAACAGCAAACAGCCACATCAGTACATTACTGCGCAGATGCTCGGCATAACTCCATTCCCCCTGACTGCTCTGTCCCGGCAGCAGCAGCACCTTATCGCCAACGGCTACGTCGCGCCCAACCGCAAAACTGCCGGCTTTATTCTGCGCAGCCGTCACTTTGACGCCTTCCTGCCTTCCTGACAATAATTCGGCTTCAAATCTTATCTGCTCAAATTTAGCCCCGGCTGCTGCCGGTAAAAGCTTCACTACCCTTGCCTCAACAACATCAGTAGGCGATTTCTCTTTAAAAAAGCTTAAACCCTGCACAGCAAAATAATGCCCCGCCGCAAGATACAGCACAGCCAGAACGATAGTAACGAGATAAACAAATTTATTTTTCAAGGTACGACCTCCAAAATTTATTTAAAATAAATTTTGGCAATTCTCAATTATCAAGACGCACTTTCAGCCCGATCAGCGTCAGCCTTGCCAGACTGGCAGGCAAAGCCCTGCTTCCAACACTTTCAGCCGGAACTGACAGACTCAGCAGCAATGGCAGCAGCGCCGGCAGAACATAATTAAGACAGCTGCCGATAACGCTGACCGTCAGACACACCTGGCAAGCTGTTCCGCTGCAGTCATGTCCGTGACTGGCCTCTACATATAGAGGGGCCCAGACTGCGCCGACAGCAATAACCAGTATCAGCAGTAAAGCTGTTATCGATTTATAATTACTTTGTTTTAAAGTCATGGCGTTCACTCTCAAAACAAGATTTTTCTGTTACTCTATTTATTAATATACCACAAAAATTTCCGCTGACTTGTGAACTTTTCACTACTGCTCACAGTACAGCCCAGCTACTTCAGACAGTAATAAAAAACAGGCCAGCCTTCTAAAAGCTGACCTGTTTTTTATTCATGCCTGCTATCAGGCATTTTCATAATATCTGATCACTTTTATACGCCGCATTCTTTTATCATTAGCTTTGACCGGCGCTTCATCACACTCCGGATCGACCAGATCCTCCAGCCTGCACCCGAAAATACTGCGCAGCTTCAACAGCAGTTTCAAACTGCCGGGGACTCTGCCATTTTCAATATTGCTCAGGTGGGTCTGCGTTATATCCAGCATTTCCGCCAAAGCTGTTTGCTGAATGCCCTGTTTTACTCTTCTGACTTTGATTTCATTGCCTATTTTTTTTAAATCGATACTTTGCATATTCGTCCCACCACTTTCTTTAAAAATCTTTTTGCTTAGCTTTAATCAAGGTAACGAATGACCCTGACTCTCTTTTTCCTGGGTTTGTTTTCATCTTCCAGACAAAGCAGTTCGTCGATCGTACAGCCTAAAATATTTTTCAGCTGCAGCAGCAGCTCCAGGCTAAGCATAGCGCGGCCAACTTCGACGTTGCTCATATGTGTCTGCGAGATCCCTAATTTTTCTGCCATCGCTGTCTGCGAGATCAGTTTCTGCATCCTTCTTACTTTGATATTCATCCCTATTTTTTTTCTGTCTAAAGTTTCCATTTTCCACTCCTTACTGTGTACGTATGCATATAGCTTCCTTTAAAAAAATATATCCTGCATTTCTACACGTTTTTCTATTTCAAATTTCATCATAATTGCAAACTGTACACCAACATTTTTAATGTTTAATTATTTTGCCAATTAAATTAAGTATAGTTTATTGTTTTTATTATAGCATTTATTAAAAACCAGCACAATATCTTATATAAAAATGTTGCTCCAAGCCGTTTTTAATCACATATTAAACTTTTTCATATTTTTAGCAGAAGTAGTTTTGTATTAATTAATAAAATTATATTTTTTATTCGTTTACATTTGTTATTTCATTCTTTAATAAAAATAAAGTATTTTTAAATTATATCTAATCGTTTTTTCAAATAACTAAATTTACTATATGTTTTACTATAAATGTTTATGTTATAATTTACTTGTAATATTTTCGAAGGGATATTGGCGATGTTAAGCAAAAATACGCTATTTGAATTTCTTTATCAAAATTTACACGACCAGATCACCTGCGGCCATCTGAAACCTGGCGATACTCTGCCTTCCATGCCGCAGCTTGCAGCCATTTATAATGTCGGTATCCGCACCGTCAAAGATGTTTTGGCCAGATTAAAAACAGAAGGCCTGATCCAAACGACAGAACGCAAACCGGCACGTGTCATTTACCGGGCTGAAAAAAACAGTGCTTCTCAAAGCTATGCTGTTGGTCTGCTGCGGCGTCAGGAGTCGCTGACAGAAGTTTATCAAACCATGGGGCTCATTTTACCGTCCATTTTTCATTTTTCTGCCGCACACTGCGATATCAAAAAGCTGCCCTCCTATCAGAAGCTGCTCAAAAAAAATAACTGTCAGGATACTGCAGCGCTCGATGCCGCTTTTTCAGCTCTGCTGAACGAACTGCTGCGCAGCTCCAACAATCTGCTCTATAACGATCTGTATAACAGTCTGAAAACTTATTCTAAGGTTACTTTAGCGGCACCTAAAAATATACTGTTTAAGTATGATCCGGAAACCTTCCGGCTGCTGCTGGCTGCTTTACAGAGTAATGATTACCAGCTTGTCAATAAGCGTTTCAATGATATGTATCTCAGCTTTTCTGTTTCAGTCAACAAATATATCCGGAAAGTATACAAAAAATACCAACAGGCAGAGATTCCCGAACCTGTTTATGATTATAACTGGAGCGCTGAAAAAGGACGCGACCATTACTATACCCAGATCGCCCGTGACCTGATCGATAAGATCGCCGCCAGCATCTATGAGCCCGGTACACTTTTACCTTATGAAGCTGTACTGGCCAGAAACTACAAAGTCTCTATTTCCACGATCCGCAAATCGCTGGCTCTGCTCAACGAGATCGGCTTCGCAGAAACCATCAATACCAAGGGCACTATTGTCAGGCTGCCGCCTACCTTCATCACCGCTAATTGTATGCAGAACGAGCGTTACAAAAAAGATACGCTGATCTATCTCAGCGCCTTGCAGCTAATGTCAGTTATTATCAAGCCTGTCGCTGTGGCTGCAGCCGGCAGGATCGATCCCCAGACACAGAAAGCCTGGCGGTCAGAATTTGGTCAGCCAGGTAAAGTACCCCTGGCCTTAATAGTCAATTCCCTGATCGAACTTACGGAGCTGCAGCCGCTGCGGGCGATACTGCAGGAAACCAATAAACTGCTGCACTGGGGTTATTATCTGGCTTTTCACCGCCAGAATCTTGCAGGAACGACGGATACTCTTTGCAAATATACATGGCAGGCTTATTTATACCTGGAAGCACGGGATATTGAAGGTTTCAGCACTTATCTGGCAATTTGTTTTTCCTATATCCTTGAAACGATCCGTGATTTTATTATACAGCATGGCCTGCAGGAAGCCGCAAAGCTTGCAACACCTTACAAGATACCAGATTTAAATATCAAATAAAAAAATAGACCTGCCCTAAGGCAGGTCTATTTTTGGGGAATATCTTCAAACAAGGCGGAGAGGGTTGCAATCTACCTTGCCGAAAATCGACTTCACAAATTTTAAATATCGCAATATTTAAATTCGCAATATTTTAATTTATGTTATTATAGCACATTCCCATTTTTTTCAAAATAGTTTTTCAGAAATTTATTTTTAAATCAAAAAGCAGCTTCTCCATTATTAAGATGAGAAGCTGCTTTTACATTTTTCCAGGAATATTCCCTGCTGTTCTCACAGCATATTTTCATCAAATACGACAAAAACATTTTTGCCTTTTCCCTTGGCTTTATACAAAGCGCTGTCCGCTTTCTGATACAGGTCGTCAAAAGCAGCGCCGTCGTCAGATTCACAGAACACCATCCCGATACTGCAGGATATCTTCAGTCCTTCTTTTGCCGCGCCTTTAGTGTACAGACTGCAGATCTGCCCGGCTTTCACCAGGGCATTTTCCATACTGGTGATATCACACATCAGCACCGCAAATTCATCGCCGCCGATACGGCCCAGCAGATCCGAGCTGCGGAAGCTGCGCTCAAGATTGGCAGTAAGCTCACACAGCACCGTATCACCGAAGGCATGTCCCCTGCTGTCGTTAACATTTTTAAAATCATCAATATCCAGCAGGAAAAAGGCATGCTGCCGTTTCGAGCTGTCAGCTAAAACCTCATTGACATATTTTTCAAAAACAGCCCGGTTATAAATACCCGTCAAAGGATCACGCTCAGCCTTATGCTGCATCCGTGCAAATTTATTCTGCGTATCGTTGATATCCAGAACATTACCTAAAACACGCTTGATCTGCCGCTTATCATCAAATACCACCGCCATATAAAAACGATACCAGTGATAATCGCCATCAGAAGTATGCAGGCGCCCCTGAAAAACTGTCCTGCCGGCCCTTTGCAATTCTGTCAGAGCCTTCTGCACGGCACTGCTGTCTTCCTCATGAAAATACTTATTTAAACTGCTGCTATTCTTTTCCGCAATAGTATCAGTAATAAAGCCGCCCAATTTTTCCAGTATCTGTTTTTCGGTATTATGCCCGGCCGCACCTTCACCGGTATTTTTTACGATCAGAAATTTACATGCTTTCAGATCAAATTCAAACATGCAGCCTTCCATCAAGCCCGCCGTCAGCCGCAGACCCTCTATCTCCGCGTTGATCTGTTTTAAACGGTCTTTTTCGATCTGCCGCCAGATATAGATGATAACGAGAAAGCACAGACAGATGAGCAGGAAATATTTTCCCATCGTATCCCGGGCGATCTTATTCAGCATCTGCTGATCTGCCAGAAGATTGGTTCCTGAAACGATCTGGAA
>ERZ791925.1169-NODE-1169-length-13938-cov-3.063819_pt1 | contig 13938 bp, 10 predicted proteins | sample MGYA00510132_ERZ791925 | MGnify/ENA primary metagenome ERZ791925 (study PRJEB30046, sample SAMN00792075) | human gut metagenome | study: EMG produced TPA metagenomics assembly of the A metagenome-wide association study of gut microbiota in type 2...
AATTTAAGGAGCGTGATTCCAATGAAAAATATTAAGGTTCGAACAAAGCTTACTATAATTCTGGCTTTAGTAATTGTCCTTGTAACTTCTGAAAGTTTTATTTCTATTAAGAATATGAACCAGTTAAAAGACAAGGCACTTGAAACTATGGACACATCATCAAGACAAAATTATGATGATTCAATTAAAGAGCAGGTTGGTGTTGTCATCTCCCTGTTATCGGAAATCAATAATGAGTATAAGTCTGGTAAATATACTCTTGATGAAGCTAAGAAAATAGCCGCTGATGAAATCCGTCAGATGCGCTACGGCAATGGTGGATATTTCTGGGTTGACCAGTCCGATGGCAAGAATATTGTTCTGCTTGGAAGTTCAACTGAGGGTACTAATCGTATGAATACTAAAGATGCTGATGGCTACCAGATGGTCAAGGAAATAATACGTGTTGCAGTCCAGGATGGTGGTGGTTATACAGATTATGTATTTCCTAAGGAGGGAGAAACAGAACCTTCACCAAAGCGTTCTTACAGCGAATACTTCAAACCTTTTGACTGGGTTGTTGGTACTGGCAACTATACTGATTACATAGACACTGCTATTGCACAGCAGAATGAGGAATTCACCAGCTATGCTTCAAGCAAAGCTATTTCGCTTATTTTATGCAGCGTATGTATGCTTATTGTTGTTGCTATACTCGTTGCTCTCATCGCAATTGATATTACTAAATCATTAAGAAAAATAAAAGAACAATTCGAAGTAATTGCCGGTGGTAATTTTGCCACAAAAATGCAACAGCCTATGCTTAAGCGTAAGGATGATTTCGGACAGCTAGCCAATGCACTTGAAACTATGCGCGAATCTGTACGAAGCCTGTTAGCTCAGGTAAAAAACGAGGCTGCCAATATTGATAAGGTTGTAGAAACTATCGACACTAATGTATACAATCTTAATGCAGAAATTGAAGACGTATCTGCAACAACAGAAGAGCTTGCTGCAAGTTCAGAGGAAACTGCCGCCTCTGCTGAACAGATTAACGGAATGACACAGCAGATTGAAGAAGCTGCAAGGGAAATTGCCATAAGAGCACAGGATGGTGCAACTGAATCCCAGGACATCCATAAACGTGCTGTAAAGACTAAGGATGATACTGTAGAAAACCGTCAGAAAGTTAAACAGATGATGGCTGACATCAGAGTAAATCTTGAGCAGGCTCTTGAAGATGCCAAAGTAGTTGACCAGATTGGTGTGCTTGCCGACTCTATCCTGAATATTACTGCACAGACCAATCTGCTTGCCCTTAACGCTTCTATTGAAGCTGCAAGAGCTGGTGAGGCTGGTAAAGGCTTTGCGGTTGTTGCAGAGGAAATACGTGTATTAGCTGAACAGTCTAAAGATGCTGTAGCCAACATTCAGGCTGTTACAGAAAATGTAAACAAAGCTGTAGGCAACCTGACAAGCGATTCTAACCGCCTGCTTGATTTCGTTGATACTGATATTGTTGAATGTCTTAACGGATTTGAAAAGATGGCTGATGACTATAATATGGATGCTTCCAACATTAACGATCTTGTATCTGATTTCAGTGCAACATCAGAAGAGCTTGTTGCATCTATAAGCAATATCACTCAGGCGATAGATGGAATCACTTCCGCTTCTAATGACAGTGCAACTGGAACAACCAACATAGCCCAGAAGACAATCGTAATCGTAAAAGGCTCAGAAGCTGTTATGAATGGAGCTAAAACTGCAGAAGCCTCTGCTGCTGAACTTCGTAAGAATGTTAATAACTTTGTTATTGATTAATTTTATATATAGCAGGAATTATGGGTGTGGAAATGTTTGTTTCCACACCTATTACATTCCTCTGCTTTATTCTTTTATATTTTTCCTTAATATGCAGATATACCCGGCTCCACAACAATATGAAGCCGGGTATGATTAATTATCTTTAGTTTCTACTTATTGCTAATCTTATTATCCTCATCAATGACTTTAAATACTATCTGCCATTTGTCTGATTATAACAATAAGATAAATAATATATTTACTTTATACATTTTTACTTTATACATTCTTCTTTCTTGTTACAGCAGCAATACCTGCTAATGCAATTGCCATCACACACAGAACAGCATACAATGCTATAGGTGTGCTGTCTCCTGTTGCTATGCCGCCTGTTGCTGTATTATCAGCATTCTCTGTTGTTACAGCATAATCTGCTATTACGACTGCATATTCAGATGCGTGACTAAAGTTAAGAGATATATTACCATCTGCATCTATTGCACCTGCATTCTGGAATATCATTCTGCCTGTGCTGTCATAATAATAGAGATTGCCATATTTGCCAGCATATTCACTTCCTATATTGTATGTAAGACTTGCCTTGAATCCAAAATCTCCACTATATGCAAGTGAAATCTGCTTAACTGGGTTATTGCCAGCAAGCTCCGATATAACATCATCTGGTATTGCATCAGAGTCTGTATCTACCGCAAGGTTAATATCCTTAAGATTATCAGCCTGAATATTATTTCCGTTGATAGTCCATTTATAACCATTCATATCAAGAACAATATCAACATCCTTACCCTTGGCTGCTTCTAACACATCCTTTGGTGCAACTGTTGCATCTGACATATCAACTGTATAAGTATCTCCAGCCTTGGCAGTATTAATTGCAGCTACAGCTTCCTGTATCTTATCAGATGATAACTTAGTTCCTTCATTGTTGCCTTTGTTTCCATCAGTTGTTGTCTGATTATTGTTACCACCGGTACTACCATTGTTATCATCAGTAGGTGGAACAGAATCGTCTATTTCCGCATCTGCCTCGAAATAATATCTTCCAGTATCTGTATTAATGATATATCCATTATTTATATGACAACAACATCTACCATAAGCTGATTTCAATACATCTAATGTTACTATTCAACAGTTGCTTGCATAGTTGCAATATGGCTGATTTGCAAATTTCAATACATCTAATGTTACTATTCAACGACAATGTAGATACACTTAACTCTGCCGCTGTGATATTTCAATACATCTAATGTTACTATTCAACGATAAGCTGTATGATTATTACGATAGATTATGGGCATTTCAATACATCTAATGTTACTATTCAACCTATTTTGAATATCATAATCTGCCTGTTTAACCTTATTTCAATACATCTAATGTTACTATTCAACTTTTTAGATGGAACATCTTACAACAGCCAGACAAATTTCAATACATCTAATGTTACTATTCAACTTGATAATCTTCAGGAAGAGATGAAACTAGAATAATTTCAATACATCTAATGTTACTATTCAACTTCGCCCATCATAGATACATTTGTGTTGGCGTTGGAATTTCAATACATCTAATGTTACTATTCAACACCTTTGCGCTCTCTATACTTCCGTCTCTTGGTCATTTCAATACATCTAATGTTACTATTCAACAAAAAACATAGTACGGCTTGGCACCGTGCAGAGTGATTTCAATACATCTAATATTACTATTCAACCGTGTTGTTTCAACATTTCTGTGTCCTAATGTATCATTTCAATACATCTAATGTTACTATTCAACCTGTTCGCCTTAAATTCTGCCATCAGTTCTGGAAATTTCAATACATCTAATGTTACTATTCAACCATCAAGTCGGCTAAGTTCGTGGGCGGTTGAAATATATTTCAATACATCTAATGTTACTATTCAACCTCTGGCAGCTTTGCTACTTCCTGCATAAGCCCGCATTTCAATACATCTAATGTTACTATTCAACAATTCCACAAAATGTGTTGACACAATTCGTGACGAGATTTCAATACATCTAATGTTACTATTCAACAAGACGTTGGAGAGATGAAATAAAAAACTTGAATGTATTTCAATACATCTAATGTTACTATTCAACTAATTCATTAGTATGCTTTGTTATCTGCTCTTTTAAATTTCAATACATCTAATGTTACTATTCAACAAAATTTGTTTCATTTTTTCCGAAGCACGCAAATCATTTCAATACATCTAATGTTACTATTCAACGCTACCACTCCTTTTCCACTACAAATGCAAGGTTCATTTCAATACATCTAATGTTACTATTCAACAGAGTAATTCTGCTTCAAGTCCTTTTTTAATGCCCATTTCAATACATCTAATGTTACTATTCAACCTGTAGCTTTTAAGCGCTCGTTTTCTCGCTGCTCTTATTTCAATACATCTAATGTTACTATTCAACAATGGTCTTTGCCACTCCACCTTTTAAGTTAATGATATTTCAATACATCTAATGTTACTATTCAACAGGGAACGTGGCTGGGTCATTGTTGGAATTTACATATTTCAATACATCTAATGTTACTATTCAACAGTACTGGCAGTAGGCGACCAGATTTTTATTGATTTATTTCAATACATCTAATGTTACTATTCAACGACAGTATGCGTATGTCTACCGCCTCGGCTATGATATTTCAATACATCTAATGTTACTATTCAACAACGAGAAAACGAGAATACTGGTTTAACTGGGAGGCATTTCAATACATCTAATGTTACTATTCAACGAATAACCATTAAACAATGGAAGTACCGCATTACGATTTCAATACATCTAATGTTACTATTCAACTGTATCTGTTCTAACTGCTCTTAATAGATAACCTTATTTCAATACATCTAATGTTACTATTCAACTTGCCCATTCCATGTCCTTCTTCTGAAATTTCTGATTTCAATACATCTAATGTTACTATTCAACGAGAGAAGAAAACTTCTGACTGGTACAACAAACTTCATTTCAATACATCTAATGTTACTATTCAACATACAAGAACTGTGTTTCACCTTTTTTCAGATAGATTTCAATACATCTAATGTTACTATTCAACAATCTCTCTTGCTTTTTTTGCTGCTACAGCTCTTTATTTCAATACATCTAATGTTACTATTCAACATTATACATAGAATATACATAAAACTTCTATATAAATTTCAATACATCTAATGTTACTATTCAACTTACCGCTTAGGAACTGAAATTCGAACGATAGATTAATTTCAATACATCTAATGTTACTATTCAACACCGGATATATGCAGGTATTACCGAAGTGGCACGAAGATTTCAATACATCTAATGTTACTATTCAACTTCCAAGTATGCCACTCGATGTACTCAATTCCACATTTCAATACATCTAATGTTACTATTCAACTATACCAGATATACCGATTTTTTTAAACTCAGCATATTTCAATACATCTAATGTTACTATTCAACCAACGATTTTAAGCCATCTATTTTACAGCCAATTCCACTATACCCACTATATTAGTACATTCTCATGAATTTTACCAGCCAATTCAATAATTATTTAAAATTTTTCTTTATTATTGTCTTAAGCCCCATATTTACGAGCTTTGTTAATATCTGCACAATAAACCGGCTGGTAATTTATTTAATTATTATATCATCAAATCTTCTCCTGTTGGCTCACCACCATTTCCTAACACTTCTTCCCCAAACACACTGTCATTCTTAAGCTTGACAATACAGATAAAATCCTCATCCTCATTTATAACCTTTTTTAATTCTGCCCTCAGTGATATAAACCTCGATGGTGTCATATCACCTCTGAATACTGACTTTTGATAATGTGCTAAATATTTTTTACATATCTTAAATACTTTCTGCACTCTTTTTTCGCCAACATCATAAAATAAAAATGCATAATTATAATTCAATTCTTTCTTCATTACATACCTTCTTTCAGTGAAAATGGAACAAAATCTTTTCCTTCCAAAATACTTTTAATTAGTTTATAACAATCTAGCTTTAATGCTGTTCTGTACGATACTTTTCTTTTTAGTACCGGATGTGTAAATACACTTTCCATTCTGTCTTCAAAAGCCTGCACAAATATTTTTCTTCCATCTTCATTTAAAATGCAGTAATTAACATTTTTATCAAAATGCTTTTCCACCTGTAATTTTCTATTATTAACCAAATCAAATATAGTTCTATAGACAATAACAGGCTTGAATACCTCACTTATATCAAGACTTAGTGAAAATCTTCCTTCAGACGGCTCATGCAGAAAACTTATTCTCTGGTCTAAATGTGTCTGATATATTGCTGAAATAGTTTTCGTATACAACAATGTATTTCCAAAAGAAATCAAGGCATTAATTGGATTATCCGGTGGTCTTTTTACCCTCTTATTCATTACAAAATCATCTGGCAGAAAATATCTGAAATTATCATAAAAACGCATCCACACTTCACCCTCATATGCCATCAACTCCTTCACATCTTCTGCCTGTTCAACTGATTTTAAAAAATCACTTTTTATCCAGTCTATTGTTTCCTTAACATCTTTTTTATCGTGCTTATAATAATGATAAAGAAGTTCATAAATATTAAGTCCAATACCCCTTACTATTGTTCTGGCAATACTCATTCTGTCATCGTTATATTTACCTACCTGCTTTACCAAAAGCTTTCCACTAAGATAATGGTCTCTCGGATAATATGTACCGCTATATCCTCCATAGTAATTAAAGAAATGAACTATAATATTATTTTGTGACAAAAAGTCCAACAGCTTTGTATTAATACTAACCTCATTAAAACAAAATATTTCCTTCGTATTTTCTACTGGAATATACACATTCTTGCCATTCTTGCGAAAACATAATGAATTATCTTTTCTTGTTAATTCTCCCATTGACATTATATATCTTGTACTTCCCATAACACGCCTTTCCTATTGCATCAGATATAACAATATTCATAATATGCACATTTTTTACACTTGCTGCTGTTAAGTATTTCTGGTGGCTTATCACTTGCAATTAACTCCTGTATTTCATTAACATACCCATCAAGTTCATTTTCCAGTTCTTCTGTTAATTCAAGAATCATAACTTTCTTATCGCTTTTATTCTTTTCTACAAACTCAAGTTTTCCTTTTCTTACTATTCCCTTATTTTTTAATACTTTTAAATAATACAATAGCTGCCATTTTGCTGCTTCTACATCTGCATCCGACTTTTTTACTTCTGTAAGATATTCTTTGGTAAGCTTATCAAGCCTTATATTGTCTATTGCAATCTCTGAATTACTTTTATCTGTCGCTTTTTCTTCGTGAATTGCCTTGCCTATCTTAACCTGCTCACTATTATCCTCCAGATTTAACCTGTTACCGTGCAGATAGCATTGTCTTTTGCAATGAAAATAATAATTAATCAATGTACCATTAACCTGCATACTAAACCTCCTTTCTACGCACGTTTTTTTCTCCTATTAAATTTGTGTCAAGTGTGCGCAGCCACAAATCATACGTATAAAAAATCAGATATTAATCTAATTTTTTACTACCTCCTTATATGAATAAATCTTCATTATCCTTGAATAGCTCTTTATTTAACACTCCATTTTCATCATAATAATCTTCGCCATTTTCAATATAAAAAATATCTCCTATCTGCTCATCCCACTCCAGATTTTCAATAACCGGTTTATGATTTTCATTGTATAATTCTATTTTAAACTGATACATAAACATATTCATTTTACTTCTGATATTATGTAGTTTAACGGTCTTTTCCTGATAAGACATATGATTATCCTGCAAAAGTTCTTTATACTCTTTCCATATCTTTTTACCATCTATAACATTCTCAGGATTATTTTTATCAATAATATTTCTTGAAAAATATATCGAATACATCTGTCTGTTATCATCTATGAGTTTCATTTTATCTGCAACTTTATTAAAATCCAGCTTTCCTACTTCTTTTCTGATAAATTCATCTATATTATTATCGTTACATTGTCCCTGGGCATTTTTTAAAACTGGTATTACATATTTTTCATAATAATCATAAAAATCTTTAGAATTAAGTATTTCTCTTATTTCCTCATTCATTAAAGTATTATCAGTATCCACGCGGACATCTTGCCTGTATATTCCTTTAGCATCGTCCATATTAAAGAAATATACAACTCCATCTTTCCTGCACGACCTATTAATTCGCCCTATAAACTGTTCCTCGCTGTCAAGTCTTGATATATCTTTATATCCTATGTCCATATCTATATCTACACCTGCTTCAATAACCTGTGTTGCAACAAGAATGACTTCCTGCATATTTTCAATGTCAGCAATTATATCTTTACGTTCCTGTATGCTACTATCGCCTGTTATTAACCTGACCGGACATTCTGCACTTTCACTTATATATGCATAAAATTCTTCTGCACTTGATTTTCTTATAAATTCTATAAGTATTCTCTTATTTTTATGTTGCAAAATGTGTTCTTCTAGCCCAGCAATTCCTATTTTTCTGTTAAGAAGTTCATAATTAACTTTCACCCTATTGGCAAACATTCTGTGATTAAAATATTTTTCTCTGTTATTTATCAATCTGACAGCTTTGGCATTATTATTGGTAAGCAATTCAAGATTAGGCAAAGTTGCTGACATTATAATTATTTTTATATCTAATAACTGTGCATATGCCTTTAGAAAATTTATCATTGCTCCCCATTTGTTATTGTTGTAACTTTGAATTTCATCTAAAACAATAACTGAATGACATAACTGATGAAATCCAAATGTACTACCTTTAGACCTGCCAAACATTGTATCAAATAAAGTAATATGAGTTGATAGCACTATAGGATAATTTAAAAATTGTCTATCCAATAATATTTTTTGATAATCTTCTATGGCATATTTCTCATTCTTATATAGATTTATATTTGAACTATTCTTTACTTTATATGGAGTAATTGAGTTTACTACAGCTATATTTGACATAATATCCTCTTTTTGTCCAAATATTTTTTCCATAGAATTCATATTCTGTTCAACTAAAGTATTAAATGGATATACGTAAAAAATCTTTCTGCAATAGTCCGATTTTTTCAATAATTGAAAACTTAAATTAAATGCGGTATTACTCTTTCCACTTCCGGTTGGAGCTTCAAGATAGAATATCTTACTGTCTATATTGTTTTTCAGATTATATTCTGTTTCAAGAAACATTTCTGTCCGCAGTACATTTATCCCCTTAATATTTCCAATAACCGTGTCTTTATTAACTTTAGCAAGCTGTTCTTCATCTAATCTTTTAATATTCTTCTCATAATTACGTATACTTTTCTGTACGTCATTATTCTCATATTCATTTATTATGTTATCAATATTATTAACATTTCCATAATCGTTATTTTCATATCCATTCATAAATTCAGATGTTGCATAATAATCTGCTGCCACTAATAAAGAATATAAAAGCCTTGTCCACGCATACAAATAAATATTCTTTTCATTACTTTGATATGCCATTCTATTAAGCCATTCATCACGTTTTCTAAGCTTTACAACCGGCTCTTTGTATAACTCCTGTTTAAACATTTCGTACCAGTCATATGCATCTTTTCCTGAATTATCACCTTCTGTATTTTTTCCAGTCAACCCACTAAAAAAATATTCCAGATTATTCATATCACTATGATGCCTTGAAATTATATAAGAATAGATATACGCAAAGTCTTTAAGCACATCAGACTCATCCCTGTTAATTCTTCCATCACCTTTTGCTGTATTAATAATATCCAGAAAATAATCAAGATAAAAAATTGCCGATACAATAGAATGTCTGCTCGATATACTTTCAGGTGCATATTCCACTTTCCAGCTATTCTTCATTTTCAGCTTTTGAAATAAAGGATTTATCTTTCCAATATCGTGTAAAGTTACAACATTAACCGACATCAACTCAAATATATGTCTGGCTTCATTGGTAATATCCCCCATATACAACTGCTCAAACTTTATAAATACTGTTTCAATATGTTTAGCTTCAACAATATTAAACCAATACTTCTGACAACGCCTTGTGTGCTCTGTTAAAGTTTCTTTTTGAGTTTCATCTTCTGATAAATGTGCATAACATTCATCTCCAAATTCCGTAATACTGTCTAACGGCAGCATTAAACTTTTTATATTAAACAACATTTTCCCATCACATTCTTTACTCATACTTGTCTATGTTTCCCCTTTCTCTCACTTACATAATTAATTAAAAATGCCACATCAGACAAAATGAACTTACAATAAATTCCCATTGCCTGATGTGACATCATTAATATAATTATTAGTAAAACTCCAAAACCTTACCTTCTGTTTTATAAAGCTTATATAACTTATCATCATTTATATCCACTAACATATTAGTATAACAGAGATCTGCATATTCATATAAGTTAGTGTATCCATTCAGAGCAACTGGCAATTTTTCAGCATATTTAAACACTTCTATATCATCTTCATCATCAGGCATAATTAAACTGCCCGTTTCCTTTAAAAACATACTAGATATAACTGTTTCTTTTAATATTGTTTCCTCAACAACAACTTTTTCTACATTTGTAATATCTGCTGGATGATCGTTTTTACCAAGATAAGGAAAATAAACGCACTTTCCTTGTTGTAAAAATCCAGCCAGTTTCTCGACTTCTTCACAGTCAATCAGTACATATATATCCCACACTGGATTTTCTAACCATTGCTCTTTTATAATAAGATTACCGCCCTGTTCAGCACTTGCATAACCTACTGAATTATTAAATATCTGGACTTTCTTAGGTATATATCCACGTTCATTTTTAGGCACAACTGACACTTTTATATGTCTTAATTTTTCATAGAATTCAGGATAATCAACTTCTATAGGGTGCCCCTTCTTTTCCTTTTTCCATTCTTTCTGTGCGTATCCACCATACCCTAATATTGCACCAAATATTCCTAACAAAGCAACCTTATGTATATGACTATATGTAAAATAATAATAGGCATTAACTTCCGGTTTCTTGAAAAAGGCATTTCTGCCACTTAATGTAAATTTAACAGCCTCCATACATTACACCTCTTTTTGTGTAATAATATCATAAAGCTTCTCCCCTTTAATTCCAGATACAATCTTAGTTGTATGTGGATTAAAGTAAACTTCAACGTCCTTTATTCTATCTCCGATATTATTAAGTATTTCTGCAACTCCACTTATATCTATTTTATTAAGTTTATCACCTTTTTCAAAGCTTATGTACTCAGATAAGTTAGGAAGATATGTATCTATCTCTGTCTCTACAAATATTGCAAATTCATTCTCGCAGCCTTCTTTAGCATTAGTTGCATAAGCTGTTGCACTTACTAAAGCAGTTCTTTTAAAGTTCTCATAATCTTCCTCTGTATATCCGTCTGTAACTCCAAGACTTACCAGTTCCTTATATGCAAGTGGGTTAATTACAAATGGATAAAAATAATGTGCTTCATCGCTTGTAATTTTTGTTCCTAATGTTGAATTCTTTGCCTCTTCATTTTTCTCGCTGTCTTTACTTGCATCTCTGAATGGAGAAAGTATCTGCTGTTCTTCTGCATTTGTTTCCTTATATTTATTAAAGCCTTGTCCAAACTGAACTGCTCCTGTTATCGAAAAGTTATTCTTTGCTTCCGCAAATGTTGCTCCAAAATTCTTAACATCTACAGCAGACATAAGATTGGTAAGAACTTCTTTAGAATTATTACACTCTTTCAAGTCTTCAACATCAAATAATTCTTCATAACGCTCTTTTAATGAATTGGGTACAAGTGCTCCATCCTTGGAAAATTTCATAGACTTAATATATAATACTTTCTTTCCCTCATCGTTCCACATTTTCTTCATAGGATACTTTAAAGCTTTATCACTTCCGTACACATCTCCATTCTGCATACTCTTTGGATAGCCTGTAAAATCTGCATTCCAATTAGCCATAATTGAAGAAATTCCTATAACTCCATATACTCTCTTATCCATATAAATCCTCATTTCTGCGCACATTTTTTATACATAACAAATTTGTGCCAAGTGCACTAAGGCACAAATTCTGCGTATGAAAAATATATTTTTCACACTAATTGTTCTCCTCTGACTTCTTTGACTCGTATATAAGATTATTACTTATATATCCCGCTATTATATCTTCACTTCTAACTTTTCCATCTGGTACAGCAGAAATAATCATTGTATACAGCTTATCAAATCTTTTATAATTATCTTTTATTGCATAATCATATTTTTTGAAAAACTGTTTCAGTCTATTTTTTATTACACTATCATTGGAAGCATTAAAAAATGGATTGGCTAACGAATGATTTTTATCTTTTGATTTACTTAATGAAATATAATACCTTACGAGCTGACCAACAGCATAATAATATTCGCTTTCACTTTCTATCTGACTATATTCATCCGCATTAATCTTTCTACTAAGACTATTTCTTATATCAATATATCTGTCTTTCATATCATTCCCTCCAAAATACATATCTAATGATTTCATCAGATTAAACTGCTTAACCGCTTTTCCCATATAACCATTAGTAATTGAACTCTTAATAATATTCATACTTACTAAATGTAGAACTCTTTGTATGTCCTTACTCTGACCCTTATAAAGCCACGCAAATATAGCATTCCTTGATAAAAATATATTTTTCTTTAAAATACTATCTATATTTATTTTTTTAATTTGCTCTTCATCCGAAAAGAAATTGCCCGACAACCACTTAGAGAATAATACTTCATTAATTACAGCAAGTAATTCTTTCTTATTACCATATTTCCTATATTGTTCATCTGTAACATCATCTTCCAAAACATTAGAATATACAAATGGCTTATAAAGATTATACTTGTAATCAACTATAGTATCCTGATGTTCTATCGCTATTTCCTTACCTTTTTGAATTTGTAAAAAGTACCCTGAGAAATCCCCTTCAATAAATTCTCCATTTTTCAAAGCTGTAATTCCACTTTTGTTATACTTGCTATGAAGAACTGAATTATCAAAAAACAAATTTGTATTACCTTTATTAGCTTCGTTCATAAGATAATCAAAAAACATTCTCTGAACAGCTGCACTTTGGGGAGACAGCAAGTATGGAACTGTTTTCTTTCGTGTCTTGTGTTCCATATATGGTTTCTTTGAGTTCAATGCAAGATTATCATTAGGAAGACCTAGTATCTGCCCATCAATTTCGATATTATAATCATTCTTATTATAAATTTTAGTCATAAGATAACGTTGTTCTTCCCTAACATACAGTTCTTTATCATCTTCAAAAAATATCTTAAGATAATTCTTGCCTGTTAACTCTATCCCCATATCTTTAAGCTTAAATATATTCTGTTTTATCCAGTTTCTTGAATATTCCAGCTTTTCCTGATTAACATCGCCTACCTTTTCAGCTATATAATCATACATTTTCGCATCCTGAACATTTTTGTACTTTGCTCTTGGATTTTTTAATACATCATAATATCTGTCAATCGCCTGCATATCAAGCTTTCCATTATCCAGACTATCCTGCTTCACCCAGAACGACAAATAACTATTGGAATGTATTACTTTTTTCGGATCTTGTGGCTTGTCCATACTTACCAGTCTGCTATGGTAATCATAAAACTTAATGTCATCATCTAATTGACTACCGCTTATCATACCGTTTAATGTTCTTGTCTTCTTATCAAGCTTAAATGACCTGCTCTTTAACGTTCCATCCTTCTGCACAACAATATAATCACCATCTGCCGGAATATAGCTATCTAATATAAATTTCTCACGATTTCCAAATTGTTCTTCGGTCTTTTCAAGCTCCCTGGCAAATATTTCAATGCAATCTTTTAACAAACATATCCACCTCCATCATCTTAATATTTTGTAATATAAATATATAACTATAAATAATACGCAATTATATATATTTATAATTACAATAACCAGCTCCTCTGGAATTCATTTCGCTAATTCCTGTTCCAATCAGAAAATATGCTAATTCCTGAGCCTTTTTATTATCGGCTATCTTAAGGTCAAACTTAT
>ERZ791925.1189-NODE-1189-length-13747-cov-8.503652_pt1 | contig 13747 bp, 9 predicted proteins | sample MGYA00510132_ERZ791925 | MGnify/ENA primary metagenome ERZ791925 (study PRJEB30046, sample SAMN00792075) | human gut metagenome | study: EMG produced TPA metagenomics assembly of the A metagenome-wide association study of gut microbiota in type 2...
AATAAAAGATTATTTTACTTGATTAGATAGAATACTTACTCTGATACTCTTTCGGTGACATCCCCTCGTGTCGTTTGAAGTACCTTCCTAAATACGACTGATCGGGAAAATGGAGTCGGTCGGCAATTTCCTGCACTGTCAGTTCGGTTGATTGAAGCAACACTTTAATCTTCAGAATAGCAAAGTCGTCAATGATCTTTTTAGCAGAATCACCAGTGACAGCTTTGCAGATACCAGTCAGATATTTGGTAGAAATGCACAGTTTGTCGGCATAGAAGCTGACTTCCCGTTGAGAGGCACAATGCTCGTGTACAAGCGATACGAAACTTTTGAAGATTTCATCCTGTCGGGTACCACCTTCTATTTTATGCTTACCGAAATAGCGGTAGCATTTATCATAAATGTCGAACATGAAAGACTGGAGATGGTTTCTGGCTATCTGGTTCCGGAAACGGTTTTCACGGTCGTTATATATCGCTGTTGTGGCTCGTATCAATCCGTTGATGGCTCCGGTATTTTCTTGGGGGAGAACGTAGCAAGGCTGTTCTTTGATGAACCGGAAAAATATAGGCTCAAACCGCATGCAGGCTTCCATGAACATCTCTTTTGGAAATTCGAAAAACGAAGCGGTGAAGTCGCTGCTACAACCATTGATGCAGATAATGGTACCGGGAAGAAGTACTACCTGTGTGTTTTTTACAATTTCATAATCCTTCAAATCGATTGTGGCGTGTGCCCATCCCTTACGGCAAAAGTAAATGGCACCTCCTTCCAACTTCCATAAATGATGCATGACCGGAGACAGATTTTCGTCGGTTCCGGCAATAAAAGGTTCGCGGAGTATAGCAAAGGCTGGAGTTTCTTTCATACACATTTCTCTTTTCGCGGACAAAAATAGGACTTTTTTACTAAATATTAGCTTTTATATTCCGAAAATGAACAAAACTCAAAACAGTATGACCAGTTTTCTATACTAAAAAGAGCCTATCTTTGCCGCGTTCAAAAATTTAATAGGTAACATAATGAGTAGAAAGATTAGTAAAGTTAAGCAAGGGCTGTTATTGCTCTGCTGTCTGGTTGCTGCTACGGGATGTAAGCAAGCTCCACCTGCACAAATGGAAACAGGATATGAAGTTATGACCGTCGCTCCGGCGGACCGTATGATTCTGAGCACATATTCGGCGACAATTCGCGGACGCCAGGATATTGATATTTATCCGCAGGTGAGCGGAACGCTGACAAAAGTATGTGTGACGGAAGGACAACGTGTAAAAAACGGACAGACATTGTTCATTATCGACCAGGTGCCCTACGAGGCCGCATTGCAGACGGCGGTGGCAAATGTGAAGTCTGCTGAAGCTGCTCTTGCTACGGCACAGCTTACTTATGAAAGCAAAGAGGAACTGTATAAGGAGAATGTGGTTTCCGCATTCGATCTGAGCACGGCAAAGAATTCTCTTCTGTCAGCCAAAGCACAGCTGGCACAGGCGAAAGCACAGGAAGTAAACGCCCGCAATAACCTTTCATATACGGTAGTGAAGAGTCCCAGCGACGGTGTGATAGCTATGTTGCCTTACCGTGTCGGAGCATTGGTAGGACCGAGCATTCCACAGGCTTTGACTACGGTTTCCGACAATTCGGATATGTACGTTTACTTTTCTCTGACCGAAAATGAATTGCTTTCTTTGATTAACCAGTATAAAAACATGGACGAAGCATTGAAGAATATGCCGGAAGTAGAATTAAAACTGATTGACGGTTCAGTGTATGGCGAGAAAGGACGTGTGGAGTCTATCAGCGGTGTGATCAACCGTCAGACAGGAACGGTAGGTGTTCGTGCGGTGTTCCCTAATGCTTCGGGTATTTTACACAGTGGCGCTTCGGGCAGTGTCCTAGTTCCCAATTCCTACAAAGGTGTTATTGTTATTCCTCAGGAAGCTACGGTGGCAATGCAGGATAAGATTTCCGTATATAAAGTTGTGGACGGAAAAGCGACTTCAACGTTGATTACTGTAGCTGCCATCAATGACGGACGCGAGTATATCGTTCTGGACGGGTTGAAAGTCGGGGACGAGATTGTGTCACAAGGCGCCGGACTGCTTAGAGAGGGAACGCAAGTAAAATAAAGCTGTAAGATACAAAAAATGAAAGGAAATGTATTTATAAAGCGACCGGTGATGGCTATGTCCATTTCCGTGTTGATTATGATTGTCGGATTTATTTCGCTTTTCACCTTGCCGGTGGAGCAATATCCCGATATAGCACCGCCTACGGTGATGGTGTCCGCCACTTATACGGGGGCAGACGCTGATGCGGTGATGAATAGTGTGATTATGCCATTGGAGGAGAGTATCAATGGTGTTGAAAATATGATGTATATCACTTCTAATGCGACCAATTCCGGTACTGCCACTATCCAAGTCTATTTCAAGCAGGGAACAGATCCGGATATGGCTGCGGTCAACGTGCAAAACCGTGTATCGAAGGCTCAAGGGCTGTTGCCTGCTGAAGTTACCAAGATCGGTGTAACGACGAGTAAACGGCAGACCAGCTTCCTGCAGATTAATTCATTGGTAAGTACGGACGACCGTTACGATGAAACTTTCCTTGCCAATTATCTGGATATTAACGTTATTCCGGAAATTAAACGTATAGAGGGAGTCGGTGACGTGATGGAGTTGGGAGATACTTATAGTATGCGTATCTGGCTGAAACCGGAATTGATGGCACAATACGGATTGGTTCCGTCGGATGTGACGGCAATACTGGGTGAGCAGAACCTTGAGGCTCCTACCGGTTCTTTAGGTGCGGATTCTAAAAATGTTTTCCAGTTCACTATGAAATATCGCGGTCGTCTGAAGAGTGTGGAAGAATTTCAGAACACTGTGTTGCGTGCAGAGGATGATGGCTCTACACTTCGCTTGAAAGATGTGGCCAAGGTGGAATTGGGAGCGTTGTCTTACAGCTTTCATGGTAAGACAAACGGACATCCGGGCGTGACGTTTATGGCCTTCCAGGTGGCCGGAGCAAACGCTACTTCGGTGAACGAAGCCATAACGGACAAACTGAATGAAATGTCGAAAGACCTGCCTGCGGGTACGGAATTTCTTTCGATGATGAGTTCTAACGACTTCCTGTTCGCTTCTATTCACAATGTGGTGGAGACATTGGTCATCGCTATCATCTTGGTTATCCTTGTGGTTTACTTCTTCTTGCAGGATTTCAAAAGCACGCTGATACCGTCTATTTCCATCATTGTCTCTTTGGTCGGTACGTTCGCCTGTCTGACGGCAGCCGGATTCAGTATCAACATTCTTACGCTTTTCGCTTTGGTGCTTGCCATCGGTACGGTAGTTGATGACGCTATTGTAGTGGTAGAGGCAGTGCAGGCAAAGTTTGATTCCGGCTACACATCTCCTTATCTTGCCACCAAAGATGCGTTAAGTGATGTGACGATGGCGGTAATCTCTTGTACGTGTGTATTTATGGCGGTATTTATCCCTGTTACTTTTATGGGCGGTACTTCCGGTATTTTCTATACGCAGTTCGGTATCACTATGGCAACTTCCGTTGGCTTGTCCTGTATTTGCGCCTTGACTCTTTGTCCGGCATTGTGCGCTATGATGATGCGTCCGGCTTCGGGCACTAAGAGCGCGAAAAGTATCAACGGACGTGTGCGTGCCGCTTATAATGCTTCTTACAATGCTATGCTGGGTAAATATAAGAAAGGAGTGATGTTCTTTATCCACCACCGTTGGATGGTGTGGACTTCTTTGGTTTGCTGTATAGCTTTGCTCGTTTATCTGATGTCGACAACCAAAACCGGTCTGGTTCCTCAGGAAGATCAGGGAGTTATGATGGTGAATGTCAGTGTGGCACCGGGTAGTACGCTGGAAGAGACCAACAAAGTAATCGATAAAGTAGAAGCTGTGATAAAGAGCACTCCGGAGGTAAAACAATATACTACTGTCGCCGGTTACGGACTGATTGCCGGACAGGGTGTTTCGTACGGTACGGTTATTATCCGTCTGAAGGACTGGAGCGAACGTAAGGGTAGCGAACACACGGCTGATGCGGTGATGACACGCCTGAACGGACAATTCTATATGATTAAAGAAGCACAGATTTTCTGCTTCCAGCCGGGTATGATTCCGGGCTACGGTATGGGTAACTCTATCGAACTGAACCTTCAGGATAAGACTGGTGGGGATATGACTACATTCTATAACAATGCGATGAAGTTCCTCGGTGCGTTGAACCAGCGTCCGGAAGTGGCAATGGCATATACTTCCTACGCAATGAACTTTCCCCAACTGTCGGTAGAAGTAGATCCGGCGAAGTGTAAGCGGGCAGGTATTTCGCCCTCTACGATATTGGATGCACTGGGTAGTTACTGTGGTGGTGCTTACATATCCAACTATAACCAGTTCGGTAAGGTATATCGTGTTATGATGCAGGCTTCACCGGAGTATCGCTTGGATGAGCACGCACTCAAGAATATGTATGTCCGTAATGGTACCGAAATGGCTCCTGTCAGCCAGTTTGTGACGATCAAGAAAGTAATGGGAGCGGAAGTTGCCAATCGCTTCAACCTGTATAGCAGTATTACAGCCAACGTGAATCCGGCTGCCGGATACTCATCCGGTGAGGTCCAGAAAGCCATTAATGAGGTTGCCGAACAGACCTTGCCTATGGGATACGGATACGAGTATGGAGGAATGGCGCGTGAAGAGGCCAGCAGTGGCGGTGCAAAAACGCTTTTTGTGTATGGTATTTGCATTGTTTTGATCTTCCTTATTCTAGCTTGTTTGTATGAAAGCTTCCTGATACCGTTTGCCGTTATCTTTTCCGTACCGTTCGGCTTGATGGGATCTTTCCTCTTTGCCAAGATTTTCGGTTTGGAGAACAATATTTATCTCCAGACGGGTGTGATTATGTTGATCGGTTTGTTAGCGAAGACGGCTATTCTGATTACAGAGTACGCAATCGAACGGCGTCGTAAAGGGATGGGAATTATCGAGTCGGCCTACAGTGCGGCGCAAGCTCGTTTGCGCCCTATCTTGATGACAGTTCTTACGATGATTTTCGGTATGTTGCCGTTGATGTTCTCCTCCGGTGCAGGCGCTAACGGTAACTCATCATTGGGTACAGGTGTCGTAGGAGGTATGGCTGTGGGTACATTGGCATTATTGTTTGTAGTCCCGGTATTTTACATTGCATTTGAGTTCTTGCAGGAGAAAATCCGTAAGCCGATGTATGAGGAGGCGGACCAACAAGTAGAATTGGAGAAGGAAAGAAGCTTGGCGGAACGCAGTGTGTTTAACGAAGATAAATAACTCAAATAGAAAAGTAAAGTATGAGAAAAATTATCATATTATCCGCAGCAACACTGGTACTGAGCAGTTGCGGTATTTACAATAAATACAAACCGGTGTCGGAAGTTCCGGAGGGACTTTATGGTAGTGAGCCAGTCGCTGCCGTCGATACGGCAAACTTCGGTAACCTCTCGTGGAGGGAGGTTTTTACCGACCCATATTTGCAGACTTTGATCGATTCGGCTTTGGTGCGGAATACAGATATGCAGACGGCTCACCTGCGTGTGAAAGAAGCGGAAGCTTCACTCTTGACGTCCAAATTGTCTTATCTGCCTACCCTGTTTTTGGCGCCCGAAGGAGCTGTCAGCAGTTTAGACCGTGCGAAAGCCACACAGACCTATTCTCTGCCTGTCACGGCTTCGTGGGAGTTGGATATCTTTGGAAAGGTAACGACAGCCAAACGTCGTGCGAAAGCTGCCTACGAACAGAGTAAGGAGTATGAACAGGCTGTGAAAACACAATTGGTGGCTGCTATGGCAAATGCCTATTATACATTGCTAATGCTTGATTCGCAATATGAGATTGCTGTTGCTACCGAAGCGGCTTGGAAGGAAAGTGTGAGGACTACCCGTGCCATGAAAAATGCCGGTATGGTGACTGAAGCCGGGTTGGCGCAGACAGAGGCTACCTATTATAATATATGTACGACTGTGCTTGATCTGAAGGAGCAGATCAATCAGGCAGAGAACTCGTTGGCGTTGTTATTGGCGGAAACTCCTCACGAGATTCAGCGTGGAAAACTGGGAAATCAGCAGTTGCCGGAGAACTTCTCAGTAGGTGTTCCTTTGCAAATGCTTGCCAATCGCCCCGATGTTCGTAGTGCGGAATTTTCACTGGCTCAGGCTTTCTACACAACGAATGCAGCTCGTGCTGCTTTCTATCCCTCTATCACTTTGAGTGGTAGTGCCGGGTGGACAAACAGTGCCGGTAGCATGATTATCAATCCGGGACAATTCCTTGCTTCTGCTTTAGCATCCCTGACTCAGCCTTTGTTTAATAAAGGACTGAATATCGCACAACTCAAGATTGCGAAAGCGCAACAGGAAGAAGCACGCCTTAGTTTTGAACAGACTTTGCTGAATGCGGGCGTGGAGGTGAACGAAGCATTGGTACAGTATCAGACGGCCCGTGAGAAGGCTGCTTTCTATGATAAGCAAGTAGCTTCCTTACAGACGGCCTCCAAGAGTATAAGTCTTTTGATGAAGCATGGCAACACCACTTATCTGGAGGTATTGACTGCACAACAAACGTTGCTTAATGCACAATTGTCTCAAGTTGCCAATCGCTTTACCGAAATCCAGGGTATGATTACTTTATATCAGGCGTTGGGAGGAGGCCGGATGTAAGGAGGTTGTTATTCTAAATTCTTAAGTATATTCACTGTGATGAGAGGGAATCTCATTGCAGTGAATATTTTTTTATTCTCTTTTCCTATTTTTCTACGAAAGTATTCAGTGAATGAGGTTGTAAAGTGATATTTAAATAGCGGTCCCTAAATTAACGGTTATATCTTTCGCTTTTTCGTTGAAGTTTCCGGCTATAGCCACTTGTTTCTTTTGAGGAGTCATAACGACAAGTACCGGAGTTTTGTCTTCTTTGCCGGTTTTATAAGCTAAGATTTTTGAACCGGGCGTTATGTAATGGTTGTAATGTTGTACTGCATAATACTCAGGAGCATAGGTTGCCGTTCCTGCTTTTGAATCTACATGGATTAACGCGTTTTGTTTCCATCCCCATCCGCTGAAACAACCATCATACAATATAGCGTTCCAAAAAGTATATTCTTCGCAACCATTACCCAGATAGTGATTCATCAATCCGAAGGTATGCTCGGCTGCTTTCCAATCGAAAGAGCCCCATCCGCATTCACTTTCTGTTTGTACATATTTATATTGCGGATATTTGGCACGGAGTTTCGGTAAGATCTGTCCGCCTTCCCATTGGAAACCGACGCCTTGTATCGTTTCCGGCATACGTGGATCAGAAAGGACCTGATCAATAACATCGTAGCGGTTAGTGTTGATTGTTCCTAAGTATAATTTAATTTCCGGATGTTGCTTCTTTAGGGTAGGAGCGAGATATTCTGTGTTGAAACGGATGATACCTTCTGCCGTGCATAGTCGTTGGCATTCATGAAAAAGCGCCCCATTGTGAACCTCAGCTCTCCTTCGGGAGAGAAAAGTTTGTGAAGAATCGTTTCCTGTTCCTTACGAGGAAGCATATTGAGTGCATCCCATCCTAATTCGTTGAAGCAAGTTACCCAAGCTTTGAAAACAGTCCCTTTTTCCGAACCGCTGACATCCAATATGGGAGTTTGTGCGGCATTCGTTTGTAGCTTGGCTTTCGATTTTTGCCAGGTGTTACCTTCCGTACTGCTGATCCATTCGAGAGATTGGGCATACATGGAGTTTGCTGATAGTGTGAGGACTAAACTACTTACCAAAGTGGTTTTCTTTACAATGTTTCTCATGTCTTGATTCAAAGTGTTATTTATTAGTTGACTGGTGACAAAAGTAAAAAAGAAGAGGGGTATGGAGGAACAAATATGTAACAGATACTACGACAGATGTAACAAAAAAGAGCAGGTGTCAGAATAATTAAAGTCGGCAATTGCTGGTTTTAATTCTGACACCCACTCATTTTTAGGTTGTTAGGTATGCTTATGCGTTCAATGCCTGTTCAATATCCGCGATGATATCATCTGCGTTTTCGATTCCTACGGACAGACGAATTAGGTCAGGCCGTACACCTGCTTCCATCAACTGCTCGTCCGACAACTGACGATGTGTGTGGCTTGCAGGATGAAGCACGCAACTACGTGCATCGGCAACGTGAGTGACGATAGCAATGAATTCCAGTGAATCCATAAACTTGATGGAAACATCGCGTCCCCCTTTCAGGCCGAAGGAGATTACTCCACAAGAACCGTTCGGCATATATTTTTGTGCCAAAGCGTAATATTTGTTATCCGGCAGGCCACAGTAATTGACCCAAGCCACTTTCTCGTTCTTGGAAAGGTATTCGGCTACTTTCTGTGCATTGCGGCAATGCTGTGGCATACGGAGGTGTAATGTTTCGAGTCCCAGATTCAATAAGAATGAATTTTGCGGGCTTTGGATGCTGCCCAAGTCACGCATCAGTTGTGCGGTAGCTTTGGTTATATAAGCGCCTTTGCCAAATGCTTTGGTGTAAGTCAGTCCGTGGTAGGATTCGTCAGGGGTACAAAGGCCCGGAAATTTATCTGCATGAGCGTCCCAGTCGAAGTTACCGCTGTCAATTACACAACCGCCTACGCTGGTAGCGTGTCCGTCCATATATTTGGTTGTGGAGTGAACAACGATGTCGGCACCCCACTCGAACGGGCGACAGTTGATGGGGGTAGGGAAAGTATTATCCACAATCAAAGGTACTCCGTGATTGTGAGCGATACGGGCGAATTTCTCAATATCCAGCACTTCGAGAGAAGGATTGGAAATAGTTTCACCGAACAATGCTTTTGTATTTGGCTGGAAGGCTGCGGAAATTTCTTCTTCGCTGGCGTCCGGATTGACGAAAGTAACGTCTATGCCTAGTTTTTTCATTGTCACGCCGAACAGGTTGAAAGTACCGCCGTAAATAGCGGAAGAACAAACAAAATGATCTCCGGCCTGGCAAATATTGAAAATAGCATAAAAGTTGGCTGCCTGACCACTGGAAGTCAACATGGCGGCTACACCACCTTCGAGAGCGGCAATCTTGGCGGCAACAGCGTCATTTGTCGGATTTTGCAGTCGTGTATAAAAGTAACCGCTATCTTCCAAATCGAAAAGGCGGGCCATTTGTTCGCTAGTATCATATTTGAAAGTTGTACTTTGATAGATGGGCAATACGCGTGGTTCGCCCTTTTTAGGCGTCCACCCTGCCTGTACGCACAGGGTTTCGGGCTTGAATTGTTTTGCCATAATGTTATCGGGTTTTAGTGATTTATTCCAAAAAATGTTTTAATGACGCAAAAGTAGGGAAAATAATTGTATTTTTGCCCTGTTTATGAGTGAAATGATAGTCACATGAAGGAGATAATTGTGCAGATATGAAAAATAAACTCTATATTCTTTTATTCTTAGCTTTTCTTTTCTCAGGAACAGCACTTTGGGCGCAGCAGAAAGCGACCCCGAAGGCGGGTGAGGGTATCTCTGCTTTTTTATTGAGACATAATCGTTCTCCCCAAAAATATATGGATGATTTTATAGAGCTGAATAAAAAGAAACTGGGGAAAAAGAATGTACTTAAAGTAGGGGTGAGTTATATTATTCCTCCCAAAGAGAAATCAAAAAACGCAAATTTGGGAACTACTATTAACGAGCCTTTGTTTGGTAAGGAATTGGCAAATGTCAAGGTTACTTCCAATCGTCTTGCCGGTGCTTGTTTCTATGTGGTCAGCGGACATGGCGGTCCCGATCCCGGAGCTATCGGACGGGCAGGAAGGCATGAGCTTCACGAAGACGAATATGCATATGATATTGCTCTTCGTCTGGCGCGTGTTCTGATGCAGGAAGGTGCTGATGTGCGTATTATCATTCAGGACGCTAAGGATGGAATTCGTGATGAATCGTATCTGTCCAACAGTAAGCGCGAAACTTGTATGGGGGATCCGATTCCATTGAATCAGGTACAACGTCTTCAGCAGCGTTGCAATAAGATCAACGCTTTATATCAGAAAGACCGTAAAAACTATGCCTATTGCAGGGCTATCTTTATCCATGTGGATAGTCGAAGCAAGGGAAAGCAAACTGATGTCTTTTTCTATCATTCGAACAAGAAAGCGCATAGCAAACGGTTGGCGAATAATATGAAAGATACATTTGAATCGAAATATGATAAGCATCAGCCCAACCGGGGCTTTTCCGGCACTGTGAGTGGCCGTAATCTGTATGTGCTCTCCCGTACCACTCCCGTTTCTGTATTTGTGGAGTTGGGCAATATTCAAAATACTTTCGATCAACGCCGATTAGTGATAAATTCTAACCGACAGGCATTGGCTAAATGGCTGATGGAGGGCTTTTTAAAGGATTATAAAGAGAAAAAATAAGTAGAAGAGTCTGTTTTTTATGAACAAAACATATAACTGTTTGTTTTAATAATGCAAATCACCTGATAAAGCTTCTTATGGGTATGTGAATATAGATAAGTCAAGCAAGATATGCCTCCCCGGCATAACAGGAAGATTGCATAGTAGTTTTGTCGTGTTTTATTTTGTGTTTGTGTTGTGACGGTGCTGCGATGTGAATCGGAGTACCGTTTTTTAGTAATGTCCGGTTGTGTTCCCTCATTTTTTTGATTTCTCATGAACAAAACATATAACTGTTTGTTATAATAATGCGAATCACCTGATAAAGCTTCTTATGGGTATGTGAATATAGATAAGTCAAGCAAGATATGCCTCCCCGGCATAACAGGAAGATTGCATAGTAGTTTTGTCGTGTTTTATTTTGTGTTTGTGTTGTGACGGTGCTGCGATGTGAATCGAGGTGCCGTTTTTTGGTATTGGTCGGAAAGAACCTTTCGGGAATAAAAAAACGGACTTACGAAAGTCCTGATATGATAGTCAGATATTCCGTAAGTCCGTTGGGCTGGTGCTGCCTTGCAGCACCTTATCTAGTTGTTATAAGGGCATATTACCGTGTTTCTTAGGCGGATTTGTCTGCATCTTATTTTCTGTCATCTCCAGTGCCTGAATCAGACGTTTACGAGTCTGTCTCGGATAAATGATTTCGTCAATATATCCCAATTCGGCAGCTTGATAAGGAGTTGCGAATTTTTCTTTGTAAGCTTCCAGCTCTTTAGCTTTCGTTGCCTCGTCAGCCTTACGGAACAAGATATTGATAGCACCGTCTGCTCCCATCACTGCGATTTCGGCACTTGGATAAGCGAAGTTTACATCGGCTCCTGTTTGTTTAGAGTTCATGACGATGTAAGCGCCACCGTAGGCTTTGCGGGTAATGACGGTGAGTTTGGGAACGGTAGCTTCCGCAAATGCATAAACGATTTTTGCTCCGTGACGGATAATGCCGTTATTTTCCTGTGTATATCCCGGAAGGAATCCCGGAACATCTTCAAAGGTAATTAATGGGATATTGAAACAATCGCAGAAACGGATGAAGCGACTTGCTTTGTCACTGGCGTCAATATCAAGTACTCCGGCAAGGTAGGCGGGTTGGTTGGCGACAATGCCTACCGAACGTCCTGCCAGACGAGCAAAACCGATAATGATATTTTTGGCGAAGTTCGGCATGACTTCAAAGAAATAACCGTTGTCTACCACTCGCTCGATAATATCTTTCATATCATACGGAACATTCGGATCTGTGGGGACAATGGTATCCAAAGTGGTGTCTTCACGATTTATTTCATCTGTACAGTTCTGTTTTTTGGTCTCGTCCATATTGTTCTGAGGCAAGAACGAAAGCAGCTCACGTATGCTCATCAGTAGCTCTTCTTCCGTGTTGCATATGAAATGAGTAACACCGCTCTTACTGCTATGTGCCATAGCACCACCTAGTTCTTCTTTGCTCACTTCCTCATGAATGACGGTTTTCACAACATCGGGACCAGTCACGAACATATGGCTTTGTTCTTTTACCATAAATATAAAGTCGGTAAGAGCAGGAGAGTAGCAGGCGCCTCCGGCACAAGGGCCGAGAATAGCTGAAATCTGCGGAATCACACCGCTCGCCATTGTGTTCTGATAGAAGATGTCCGCATAGCCGGAAAGGCTCTCGATGCCTTCCTGGATGCGTGCGCCGCCTGAATCGTTCAGGGCGATAATCGGAGCGCCGTTCTTCAAGGCAAGTTGTTGGACTTTTACAATTTTTTTTGCGTTGGAAGCCGATAGAGAACCACCGTAAACGGTGAAGTCATAGGCATAAACGAACACCTGACGTCCGTCTATCTTTCCATAACCTGACACGATACCGTCTCCCGGAATTTTATTCTTGTCCATGCCGTAGTTAGTGCAACGGTGAACCATCAGTTTGTCCAGTTCCACAAATGTACCTTTGTCCAACAGCATATCGATACGTTCGCGGGCAGTCATCTTCCCGCTTTCGTGTTGTTTCTCTATTTTGGCAGTGCCTCCACCGAGTGAAGCGATGCGGTCACGTTCTTCAAACGTGGCATATGCTTTATTTTTTTCTTCCATTTTTTAATCAATTGTTTCAAGAGTTATTAATGTCTGGTCACCGGTGATGTTATCTCCTTCCCGGACCAGTATTTCTTTGATGCGGCAGTCGGAAGTTACCTTGTAGTTGCTCTGCATCTTCATGGCTTCGATAACGATAACCGTATCTCCGGCTTTCATTTCCTGACCTACTGTCACGGGGATTTTTACTACTTTGCCCGGCATTGGGGAAGTAATACTGTCGTTTTGTTCTGCTTCCCCTTTCTTGCGCATGCGCAGGTATTTCGCTTGACTGTCTACGATTTCGACATTAAAACTGCTATAATGAGTGTTTACTTTATAGCTTTTCCCGTTTTCACGTCGAATTAATTGGGCATTTGCACTGCGGCCATCCATCAGAATGTTGCAGGTTCCATTTTCCGCCATCACAACATCAGCCTCGAAAGGCTTCCCGTCAATGGTGAGTACCACTTTGTTATCTTCTTTGCTGACCAATTCTATTTCGGCCACACGGTCTCCTATATGAATTTCCATAATCGAATTCTCTGCGTTATAATTTAGATTCTTAATACACCTTTGTGTAACCCGAATTCCTTCCATTTACTGATAGGACGGTTATCCGTTGCATCACCTTTGTTCTCTTCGAGATTCATCAGGTAATCTATGTATGCGGCAATCATGGCAATGTTTTCAGCACGTTCGCTGGTGCGCATGATACATTGTTTCAAGTGTTCGCCATTCTTGGCAATGAATCCTGTGTCGTAGTGCCCTTCCACAAAATCGGGAGTGTCCATGATGGCACGCAGATAACTGATGTTGTTCTTCACTCCGGTGAGCTTGTATTCGTGGAGCACGCGGCGCATGCGTTCGATGGCATAATCGCGGTTGGTGGCCCATACGATCAGTTTGCCGATCATCGGGTCGTAATAGATGGGTATCTCGTATCCTTCGTACACGTAGCTGTCAATGCGCACACCGATACCGTTCGGCTCCGTAATCTGTTTGATAATTCCGGGACTTGGCATGAAGTTCATTTCAGTGTCTTCGGCACAAATACGGCATTCGATGGCGTGTCCGCGTTGTTTGATATCTTCCTGTTTCAGCTGGAGTACTTGGTTGTCCGCCACTTTGATCTGTTCTTTCACAAGGTCTACACCTACTACTTCTTCCGTAATCGGATGCTCCACCTGTAAACGGGTGTTCATCTCAAGGAAAT
>ERZ791925.1198-NODE-1198-length-13686-cov-2.997726_pt1 | contig 13686 bp, 9 predicted proteins | sample MGYA00510132_ERZ791925 | MGnify/ENA primary metagenome ERZ791925 (study PRJEB30046, sample SAMN00792075) | human gut metagenome | study: EMG produced TPA metagenomics assembly of the A metagenome-wide association study of gut microbiota in type 2...
AAGCGGAAGTTCCACATTTTCATAAACATTCAATTCATCTATCAGATTGAAACTTTGGAATACAAACCCCAACTTCCCTTTACGCACACGGGTACGTTCCTTTTCATGAAGATCGGCTACCTCCTGTCCTATGAGTTTATAAGAACCCTCCGTAGGATTATCGAGAAGTCCCAGGATATTGAGTAAAGTAGATTTTCCACAACCGGAAGGCCCCATAATGGCCACAAATTCACCTTCTTCTACATTCAAGCTTACATGATTTAACGCTACGGTTTCTACTTCTGAAGTACGAAACACTTTACTAATGTCATTAATTTCTATCATAATCATTATTTTTAATTACTCGTTCTTAATACTGTTTACCGGATTTTCGTTAGCAATGCGCCAAGATTTGCCGGTGACACTTCCTAAAATCAATAATAATATTAATAAGAGAAGCAAAAGAAAATGCCCTGCGTTGAGATTGATCTGATCGGTAAATTGTTCCACCCATTTATGTCCGACGACATAGGCTAAAGCGATTCCAACAAAGATAGCCGGTAAAGCAATCCAGAAAATATTATGATTCAAAAGATTAATAATATTTCCCGACTCAGCCCCATTCACCTTACGAATGGCAATTTCTTTGCTGCGCCGTTGTACTTCATCATTCACAAATCCGAATAACCCCATCAATACGATTACTACAATCGAAACGGAAGCTACAATCACAATATTGCGGAAACGGCGTACTACCTGATACAGATTATCGACCTCCTGACGAGCAGAACGGAACTGAATATCCTCCGTAGGAAATGTTTCTTTCATCAAAGCCCTGATTCTAGAAAGATTCTCTTTAAATGGTTCTTTCAAAATCAGATTCCGTTTATTGGCTTCCCATCTCCTTTCCAAGCTATTCACCAATGCCACAGAGGCTTGTGGCTGATATGCACTTTGTGCTACATAATCTTTGACTACTCCAACCACAGTCCCCCATTCATAGTTATCTTCCATCAGTTTCCGTCCTATAGGCGAATCAGTCCAACCTACTTGCCGTAGCAATTCTTCATTTACCAGTACTTCACCATCCTGATGAACGTTACGACCCTGCAAAATCTGCAATCCTAAAATCGGGACGTAATGCTCATCTATAAAATCGATACACCCCATAAAACGTTTTCCGTTAATATCAGTAAAAGATTGTCTTGTATGACCATTATAGATAAATGAAGCACTATTACAAGATGCCTCAATAAAAGGCAATCCCCGGAGAATGCCATCTATTTTATCCATTGAATCAAATGGCCCCCACCCTATAACTAAATTATCTATTTTATAGCCCATACTTCGATTCATGACTTGATTGTACTGTAAAAGAATGATCATTAGCAATCCCAATATGAAAGCAACTCCTGTAAATTGTACAAACAACAACGGATATTTCCAGGAAGCACGATACCCGGTAAAACGATGGAAAACTTGTGTCACAGGGATAGAAGAGAAAAGCTTTCCCGGAAGCAAGCCAATCAGTAAAAATAAAAAAATGGTTACTAATGCAGGAACCCATAGGGTACGCCATGTAAACAGGGTTGCTAATGAGGCACCAGACAAGTCTTCTATTTCCGGTTTAAAATAGAGTAGAAGGACTATAACCCCCAAAAGAGAAACGAGAATCAATAATGCCGATTCCCATAAGAACATACGATATATATGTCCGGTTGAAGCTCCGCTGCATTTATGCACTCCTACTGATTTGGCCCGCTGTGGCAAAGAAGAAATAGAAATAAGTACATTATTCATCCCGGCAATCAGCAAAATAGCAAATCCGAGAATCGATAGAATACTGATAATTTTACGTGATTCCTTTTTCTGCAAATGAAACTGTGAAGGAGTTATAAACGAAAATTCTTCAAACCAGTCTTTATTATACTGTATATACTTCTTCATCATATCAGGCATACGTGCCGTCACTTTCTCTACATCTTCCGGATGGCGAAAACGAACCATACATGTATAGCTGATATCACCCCGCCATCCACCACGTTCATCTCTGAATCTATTAGCACGAGTCACAAATGAATAGACCCCATCAAACCGAAACTCGGCATTTTCCGGAATATCTTCGAAAACACCTCGAACAGTCAATGGATAATCAATATTAATCATTACTGTCTTTCCAATAGGATCGGCATCTGCAAAAAGACTTTGAGCAAGAGAACGGGATATAAACAGTGCATCCATATTATCCAATTCAGACACATTTCCGGAAAGTACTTTAACACCCAAAGTGGAAAAAATATGGCTTCGGGAAGTAGCCAGTATTACATCTTTCTTTTCCTGGCCTTCATGATAAAGCGAACTGCGACTAAATAAGTCAATCAAAGTTGCATCTTCCACTTCATCAGGAAAATTTTCACGAATTGCTGCTGGAAGTTTTCCATAATTATTACAAACAGGCTCTTTCTTTTCACCTTGCGAAACAACTGTACGTAAAGTTAGAAAAAGATTTTCCGGTTCTTGATAATAGCTATCATAGTTTAATTCAAATGCAACCCTGGCAAATAACAGGATGCCGACCAAAAGCCCTAAAGTTAACGAAACTATTTTGGTCAGATTTACACCTCTCCCACGGAGAAGAGTTCGGAAAGTGTAGTACAATTGTCTCATATCAGCCCTGTTTGTATTTTAGAATTTTAATAAATATAAGGTGTCTCTTTCATGCAGATCACCTGAATTTCTTAATTGCACAATGCGTGCCAAAAGAAGTAACACACAATAGAATAACGGATTACATAATTCATAGTGCGAGAATGTTGTCTAATTATTAGACACTGTCGTCTATTAATTAGACAGCAACACTTTGTTTTTCATAAAGAAAACTCTATCTTTGCATCGAGTTTTCATGCACTAAAATAGAAATTATGAGACAAATAAAAGGAATTACCGCAATCTTTCTTTGTTGTCTGCTAGTTGCCGGATGTGACTTGATAGATTATCATCCATATGACGTCGACATAAAAGGAGAAAGAGACATTAATGCGAAAAATATTCAAAAGATCGAGGCCAAATGCCTGGGAAAGTCTACTATACGCTTTATCGCCATGGGTGACTCGCAACGCTGGTATGACGAAACCGTTGACTTTGTAAACGCTGTCAACAAAAGAGACGACATCGACTTTGTAGTTCATGGAGGCGACTTCAGTGACTTCGGACTCACCGATGAATTTCTTTGGCAAAGGGATATAATGAATAAACTAAAGGTTCCTTATGTAGGACTTATCGGAAACCATGATTGTTTGGGAACCGGAGAAGATGCATTCCGGCAAATATTCGGCGATACAAACTTTTCATTCATAGCCGGAGGTGTGAAATTTGTATGCCTCAATACCAACGCAATGGAATATGATTATTCGGAACCGATCCCTGATTTTGACTATATTGAAAGACAACTCACAGAACGTGCCGACGAATTTAATAAAACCGTATTCTGTATGCATGCCCGTCCCCTTTGTGATCAGTTCAATAACAATGTGGCCAAAGTGTTTCAAATGTATGTTCGCCAATTTCCCGGTTTGCAATTTTGCACTGTAGCTCACGAACATCGGATCAGTGCGTCAGATGTATTTGACGATGGCGTAATGTATTATGGAAGCAATTGTATGAAAAATCGCAGTTATTTAGTATTCACGATAAAACCTGATGGTTATGATTATGAAGTGGTTGAATTTTAATTCCATTATTGGCATAGCAATAGTATCGCTCCTGTTTTACACAGAAAACGTCACAGCACAAACCGACAAAAACGATACCAAACAAAAGATAGATGCCATCCAGACAACACAGCCGGAATACAGCAAATATGACAAACGTATTCACCGTTTTCGTAAAGGATGGAATTCACTTATACCTACACACAACAAAATACAATATGCGGGTAACATGGGAATGTTCTCGTTCGGAACCGGTTGGGATTACGGAAAAAGAGATCAGTGGGAAACGGATCTGTTCTTCGGCTTCATACCCAAACATGACTCCCATCGGGCTAAGATGACCATGACCTTAAAACAAAATTACATGCCTTGGAGCTTGGGAAAGGATTTTCAACCGAACCTTTGGCATGTGGTATCTATTTTAACACTGTTTTCGGACACGAATTCTGGGTACACGAGCCTAGCCGTTATCCGGAAGGATACTACGGATTCTCGTCCAAGATACGCACACACATCTTTCTGGGACAACGGCTGACATACGATATAGATAGAGAACGCCGGTTCTTTGCAAAATCTGTGACTCTCTTTTATGAGCTGAGTACCTGTGACCTGTTATTGATCAGCCGCGTAACCAACAGTTACCTGCGGGCTCGGGATTATCTGAGTTTATCCTTCGGACTTAAATTCCAATGGCTTTAGTTGACACGGAAGTAAAATAGGTGTATAAAGACAAAGACACCTTATTTAAACTCTTTCGAAATTCATAAGAATAAGGAAATGTTGCTAACTTTGTTGCCGACAAATTATTATTCGTATTTAATATTCTATTGACCAAAATGGGAACTATCATCATTGTTGACGATAACAAAGGAGTGCTGACAGCCGTACAATTACTATTGAAAAATCATTTTTCGAAAGTCATTACCTTATCCTCTCCTATCAGTCTGTCCACAGTGCTTAGAGAAGAAAACCCGGAAGTTGTCTTATTGGACATGAATTTCACTTCCGGAATCAATAATGGTAACGAAGGTCTGTTTTGGTTACATGAAATCAAACGGCAATACAGAGACCTTCCGGTAGTACTATTCACAGCTTATGCTGATATTGATCTTGCCGTACGGGGTATAAAAGAGGGAGCATCTGATTTTGTAGTGAAACCATGGGATAATCAAAAGCTGTTGGAAACTCTTTTAAATGCCGCTTCACAAGCAAAAGACGGAAAGAAAAAGAATCGCAAAAAGGAATCATCTCCGGTTTCTGCCATGTATTGGGGTGAAAGCAGTGCTATGCAGCAGCTCCGCACGTTGATTGAGAAAGTAGCAACGACCAATGCGAATATACTGATAACAGGTGAAAACGGAACGGGAAAGGAAATGCTCGCGCGTGAGATTCATGCTTTATCACCACGCTCTGCCGAGAGCATGATATCCGTTGATATGGGTGCTATCACCGAATCCTTGTTTGAGAGTGAATTGTTCGGGCATGTGAAGGGTTCTTTTACCGATGCCCATGCCGACCGTACAGGTAAGTTTGAAGCAGCAGACCGAAGTTCCCTGTTTCTTGACGAAATAGGAAACCTTCCCTTTCATTTGCAGGCTAAGCTACTGACAGCCATTCAGCAGAGAAGCATAGTTCGTGTAGGTAGCAACCAATCTATCCCCGTAGACATTCGCCTAATCTGCGCAACTAACCGAAACTTGCAGGAGATGGTAGACAAAGGCTTATTCCGTGAAGATTTATTATACCGTATCAACACCATTCATGTAGAAATTCCTCCACTTCGCAAACGTAAAGAAGATATTGTTCCGCTAGCTGAGCGTTTTATAGCCCGCTTTTGCAAACAGTATGACAAAGCCTCTATCAGCCTGAGTCCGGCCGCTTGCGAGAAACTGACCGCGCATGCCTGGTATGGCAATATCCGTGAATTAGAACATGCCATTGAGAAAGCAGTCATTATTAGCGATGGTGAAACCATCCCCGCTGAAATGTTCCAATTAGTGCAGAAAACAGAGAACCCGGAAACAGAGACCTCTACTCTTGAAGATATGGAAAAAGCCATGATTCGCAAGGCTCTCGACAAATGTGGAGGAAACCTTTCGGCTGTAGCCGCCCAATTAGGCATTACCCGCCAAACATTATATAATAAGATGAAAAAGTTTGGTTTATGAAAATCCATTTAAAGTTACTCACAGAGCGCTATTGGTTTCGTCTCGGACTAAGCCTCTGTTTCGCCATAACTGCGGCTCTGTCTTATGCCGACAGAGACTTCATTTGGATGGGATTGAGTCTCTGTTTGCTACTATTCAGCATTTGGTGGCAACTTTCACTTTACCGTATTCATACCAAACGAGTTCTTTTCATGATTGACGCCCTCGAGAACAATGACAGCGCCATTCACTTCCCGGAAGAGCAGATAATGCCTGAGACCCGAGAGATCAACCGTGCACTCAACCGAGTCGGACGCATATTATATAATGTAAAGTCGGAAACGGTACAGCAAGAAAAGTATTACGAACTGATAATGGACTGTGTAAACACCGGTGTACTCGTTCTCAATGAAAATGGAGCGGTTTATCAAAAAAATAATGAAGCGCTTCGCCTGCTCGGATTAAATGTGTTTACCCACATCCGCCAACTGAATAAAGTGGATACACAGTTGATGAAAAAAATAGAATTCTGCCGTCCGGGAGATAAGATACAAACTATTTTCAACAATGAACGGGGTACAATCAATTTATCCATTCGTGTATCAGGCATCACTGTTCGCGAAGAACAATTGCGCATTCTCGCTTTTAACGACATCAACAGTGAATTGGATGAAAAAGAAATCGATTCGTGGATACGACTGACACGTGTATTGACTCATGAAATCATGAATTCGGTTACTCCCATCACCTCTCTTAGCGAAACACTACTATCGTTGGCCGATACCCGGGATGAAGAAATACGCCGGGGCTTACAAACAATCAGTACTACGGGAAAAGGCCTGCTCTCCTTCGTAGAATCCTACCGCCGTTTTACCCGTATCCCAACCCCGGAACCATCCTTATTTTATGTAAAAGCTTTTATTGACCGAATGGTAGAGCTGGCACGCCATCAAAACAAATGTGACAACATAACGTTCCATATAGATATTGCTCCTGCTGATCTAATTGTGTATGCCGACGAAAATCTGATTTCGCAAGTAGTAATTAATCTATTGAAAAATGCCATACAAGCTATCGATGCACAGGCCGATGGAAAGATTGAAATACAAGGACGATGTAATGCTGCTGAAGAAGTATTGATTGAAATAAAAAATAATGGCCCTGCCATTCCTTCAGATATAGCAGATCATATATTCATTCCTTTTTTTACCACCAAAGAAGGAGGTAGTGGTATCGGATTGAGCATTTCACGTCAGATCATGCGTCTGTCAGGTGGAAGCATCACTCTGTTGCAAGGCAAAGAAACTAAATTTATTCTGAAATTTAAATAAGTACATAGATTCATAGTGTAATTACTTGCATCATTAACAATGTAATAGCAAGGATATCCGGCAAACAATAAGAAAAGATTTCTGTTATTAATAATATCATTTCAATCTTAAAATTATGACCTACCTCGCTACCAACCCCCTATTCCATGGAATCTCTCCAGAAACGCTTTCCCGTGATTTTGACGGAATCGTATCTCACCTCCGCATGTTCCGTAAAGGAGACATTCTTGCCAGGCAAGGTGATGTATGCAATCGGCTGATGATATTGCTGAAAGGCAGTGTCCGGGGAGAAATGATCGATTACTCGGGCAGATTGATTAAAGTGGAAGATATTATTGCTCCTCGTGCAATTGCCCCTCTTTTCTTATTTGGTGCAGACAATCGCTACCCGGTAGAAGTTACAGCAAACGAAGCTACCGAAGTTTTCGAAATTCCGAAAGAAAGCGTACTGAAATTATTTCGACGGAATGAGAAATTCTTAGAGAACTACATGAATCTTTCTGCCAATTATGCCCGAACACTTGCTGACAAACTGTTTTTTATGTCCTTTAAGACGATTCGGCAGAAACTTGCTTCCTATCTGCTACGGATGTTGAAACAACAAGGAGACAGTCCGATACAACTTGACCGCTCGCAACAGGAACTGGCTGATTATTTCGGAGTATCTCGTCCCTCTCTGGCACGCGAGCTGGCTCATATGCAGGATGACGGCCTGATCAAAACGGACAGGAAATTAGTGCATATCTTGAGAAAAGAAGATATGATGCAACTGATACAATAAGTTTGAGCAAAATTTAAAGCCTGTTTAAGTATCAGACAGATGGAACGGTAACAGAGTGAGAATCGGACCTTTTTCGCTAAAGACACGGAGGAAAACAAAATGCCTTTAGAGACATAAACAGATAGAATAATAGATACATCACACTATATATCAAACCATTGCGATTGCTTTCTCGACTAAAACAGAAGGTGGAAGATGGAAGATCGAAATGCATTTTTGTAGGGAGAGTGTACAAAAGCTCCTCTTTGTATCAGTCACTCAACCGTCCGGATCTTTGATACCTGTCCGTATCACCCAGACAGAAGGTCCGCTTATGGAGCAACGTTCGGTTGCCACATCCTCGTTATCGAAATAACGGACTGAAATGATTCCGGAGGAAAATTAAAACAGTCTCTTAAACAAACTCTAAAATTTCCAATCTTTTTTCTCTTGTTTGTAACATTGGTTACAGAATTAGCCCAAATCCTCCTCCTATCTTTGCATCCAGAAAAGAAACCTATTAATACGTAAAAATTATGAGTATGTTCTGTTTTCAGTGTCAGGAAACCGCAAAAGGTACAGGTTGTATCTTAAGCGGAGTATGCGGGAAAACTCCCGAAGTAGCCAATATGCAAGACTTGCTGCTTTTTGTAGTACGCGGAATCGCAGTCTACAATCAGGCATTACGCAAAGATGGACGTTCTTCTGCCCGGACAGATAAGTTTATCTTTGACGCATTGTTCACTACCATTACAAATGCCAACTTTGATAAACACGCCATTATCGAGAAAATAAAGAAAGGACTGGAGCTAAAGAAAGATCTAAGTAACCAAGTCACAATAGAACATGCGCCCGACGAATGTACTTGGTATGGTGACGAAACAGAGTTTGAAGAGAAAGCCCAAACGGTGGGGGTGCTGCGAACTTCTGACGAAGACATTCGATCATTGAAGGAGTTGGTTCACTATGGTATCAAAGGAATGGCTGCTTATGTGGAGCATGCCTATAACTTAGGATATGAGAATCCGGAGATATTTGCATTCATGCAATATGCTTTGGCTGAATTGACCCGCGAAGATATTACTGTGGACGAACTGATAACCCTCACACTCGCTACGGGTAACCATGGTGTGCAGGCTATGGCCCAACTCGATACTGCCAATACCAGCCATTACGGAAATCCGGAAATCTCCGAAGTAAACATTGGTGTTCGAAACAATCCGGGTATCCTTGTCAGTGGACATGACTTGAAAGATATTGAAGAACTGTTGCAACAGACTGAAGGCACCGGTATCGACATATACACACACAGTGAAATGCTACCGGCTCATTATTATCCTCAGTTGAAGAAATATAAACACCTGGCAGGAAACTACGGTAATGCCTGGTGGAAACAGAAAGAGGAATTTGAAAGTTTCAACGGTCCTATCCTCTTCACTACTAATTGCATTGTTCCACCACACCCGAATGCGACTTATAAAGATCGCATCTATACGACAGGCGCAACCGGCTTGGAAGGTGCTACCTACATACCCGAACGAAAAGACGGAAAGCAGAAAGATTTCTCCGTTATTATTGAGCATGCACGGCGTTGCCAGCCACCAGTGGCAATAGAAAGTGGTAAGATTGTAGGTGGATTTGCCCATGCGCAAGTAATCGCACTGGCCGATAAGGTGGTTGAAGCTGTAAAAAGCGGTGCTATCCGTAAATTTTTTGTTATGGCCGGATGTGACGGGCGAATGAAAAGTCGCAGTTACTACACAGAGTTTGCAGAAAAGCTACCGGCAGATACGGTAATCCTGACAGCAGGGTGCGCCAAATACCGATATAATAAATTACCTCTGGGGGATATTAATGGCATTCCTCGTGTACTGGATGCAGGACAGTGTAATGACAGTTACTCATTGGCTATAATTGCTATGAAGTTGCAGGAAGTCTTCGGACTAAAAGACATCAATGATCTTCCGATTGTATATAACATTGCGTGGTACGAACAAAAAGCCGTTATTGTTCTGCTGGCTCTGTTGGCACTCGGAGTGAAAAAGATTCATTTAGGACCGACGCTTCCTGCATTCTTATCTCCTAACGTGAAGCAGGTACTGATCGATAATTTTGGAATTGGCGGTATCAGTACAGCAGACGAAGATATTGCAAAATTTTTGGCATGATAATGTACAAGTAAGTAAGAGGAGCGTTATAATTCACCACAGAGTGAACTTAATCTATTTATCTGTGTAATCCTGTGGTGAATATGAGCACTGACACCTCTTCTTACTTTTTTCATTCATCTCTCTTCTCTTGGCAGTACCAGATTCAAGCCTACTCCTACCAATGCGGCAAGACCGATTCCCGACAGTGAGAATTCGCCCCATGCCAATACGGCACCACCGATGCCAATAGTCAGAGTCAGCGAGACAATAATGATATTACGTGTCCGGCTCAAGTCAATACAATTATTGACAAGGTTAGCAATTCCCGCGCAAGCGATCGTACCGAATAAGAGTAACATGATTCCTCCCAATACAGCCGAAGGAATAGACTTCAATAAAGCGCTGACTTTACCGATTACGGAAAACAGAATGGCCGTAATCGCCGCTATTCTTATTACTTGAGGATTCGTCACTTTAGTAAGCGACATGGCTCCTGTAACTTCCGAATAGGTAGTTACAGGAGGTCCTCCCAATAAACCGGCACAAAGACATGCCAAGCCATCACCTAATAGTGTGCGATGCAACCCGGGATCTTTTACATAGTCTTTTCCCGTCACAGTGTTTACCACATACACATCCCCAATGTGTTCTATCACCGGAGCAATAGCCACCGGCATCATAAACAAAATAGGTTCCCACGAAAACTGTGGAAACACAAACTGTGGAAAACCCAACCACGCAGCGTTTCTGACTCCCGACATATCAACATCATAAAAGATCAGCGCAGCAATATATCCCACAATAATTCCACAAAAAATAGGTATTAACTTCAATAGTCCCTTCGCCCGAATAGATACAATCACGGCAGTAAACAACGAAAGCAACGCCAATGTCCAGTTTTCCTTTGCCATATTCACTCCAGTCCCGGCAAGTGAAAGCCCTATCAATATAATTACCGGACCAATAACTACCGGTGGAAACAGGCGCTCGATCAACCTGATACCCTGCCATTTAACTAAAGCACTCATAACAAAGTAGACCAGTGCAACGCCTACCATTCCCGAAAGTGTGCCGGCAAGTCCATACAGTTCGGTTGCTTTAATAATAGGAGCAATAAATGCAAAACTACTACCTAAAAAAATAGGGACCTTCCCTTTTGTTACCAGATGAAAAAGAAGTGTGCCGATACCGGCAGTAAACAAAGCTGTAGAAGGATCGAGCCCGACCAATAAGGGGACAAGTACAGTAGCTCCAAAAGCCACAAAAAGGAACTGTACTCCTACTACTCCTTTGCGTAAAGGAGAAAGATGATTTGAATCCATATAGAATAGAATGATATTATTTAAGCTGCAAAAATAACATTTTTAAACTATTTTACAGCTATTTGGAACATAAATACATCCAAAGAGCGTTTCTATTTGTTACATAATTTAAGTAACTTCGCACAGTGAAATGTAAAATAACAAATTAACAACCCTTAGTACTCATTGCTTATGATTTTTACCGCTGAAAACATTCTACTCATTGGTTCTATTTTACTATTTGTCAGCATTGTTGTCGGAAAAACCGGATATCGCTTCGGAGTGCCGGCCTTATTATTATTCCTTCTTGTAGGTATGCTTTTCGGAAGCGACGGATTGGGATTACAATTTCATAATGCCAAGATAGCCCAATTTATAGGTATGGTTGCCCTTAGCGTCATTCTGTTCTCCGGAGGTATGGATACTAAATTCAAAGAAATTCGTCCTATTCTTTCTCCGGGAATCGTACTTTCAACAGTGGGAGTATTTCTCACGGCACTTTTTACCGGATTATTCATTTGGTATCTTTCGGGAATGAGTTGGACCAATATCCACTTTCCATTGATCACTTCCCTATTACTTGCATCTACCATGTCGTCAACGGATTCTGCTTCAGTATTCGCCATCCTCCGTTCGCAAAAGATGAATCTGAAACATAACCTACGTCCTATGCTTGAACTGGAGAGCGGAAGCAACGACCCAATGGCCTATATGCTTACCATAGTCCTGATACAATTCATTCAATCAGATGGCATGGGTACAGGCAACATAATCGGTTCATTCATCATCCAATTCTTGGTAGGTGCTGCTGCCGGATATATCTTGGGAAAACTGGCGATATTGATACTCAACAAAATAAATATCGATAACCAATCACTTTATCCCATTCTGTTATTGTCTTTTGTATTCTTCACTTTTGCCATCACCGATCTGCTTCGCGGTAATGGGTATTTGGCTGTATACATTGCCGGCATGATGGTAGGTAACCATAAAATAACTTTCCGAAAGGAAATTGCAACATTCATGGATGGTCTGACCTGGCTGTTCCAAATCATTATGTTCCTTATGTTAGGACTGCTTGTCAATCCTCACGAAATGATTGAAGTTGCCGTTGTAGCATTGCTTATCGGAGTATTCATGATCGTTATCGGACGACCATTAAGCGTATTCCTTTGTCTTTTACCATTTAGGAAGATTACTTTAAAATCCCGTCTGTTTGTCTCGTGGGTAGGGCTACGAGGAGCTGTACCCATCATTTTCGCAACTTATCCGGTAGTGGCAAACGTGGAAGGATCGAATATGATTTTCAATATCGTGTTTTTTATTACGATTGTTTCATTGATTGTACAAGGAACAAGTGTTTCGTTTGTGGCACGCTTGTTACACTTGTCCACTCCACTCGAAAAGACCGGAAATGACTTCGGTGTAGAACTTCCGGAAGAGATAGATACTGATCTTTCGGATATGACCATTACTATGGAAATGCTGAATGAGGCAGACACCCTGAAAGATATGAATTTGCCAAAAGGTACTTTAGTAATGATCGTCAAACGTGGTGATGAATTTCTTATCCCCAACGGCACACTAAAATTACATGTAGGAGACAAACTACTGCTGATCTCAGAGAAAAATAAGCAGGAAACGGTTAAGAATGAATAGAAAATCATGATAAAAACACAGAGAACGTGAAATCCACATATCATTTTCGATATTGGCAGAACGTGTCTCTGTGTTCATTCTATCTTAGATAATCGATAAATAGAATAATCTACCCTCCGTTAATTTAACGTAAAACTTTACGAGAGAATTCGGTTTCCGTTAATAGAATATTAATTTTGCGCAGTTTTTAACTGAATGTGCAGAAATTACAAAATGGAACAAGAACAACGGTTCATTGGTTATATTGAACAAAGCATCATAAACAACTGGGATGCAAACGCCCTGACAGACTACAAAGGAATCACCCTTCAATATAAGGATGTAGCCCGCAAAATAGCCAAATTTCACATTATATTAGAAATGGCCGGTATTCAACCGGGTGATAAGATCGCTGTCTGTGGCCGCAATAGTGCCCATTGGGCTGTAACCTTTTTGGCCACCGTGACTTATGGTGCTGTAATTGTTCCCATTTTACATGAATTTAAGGCTGACAATATCCATAATATCGTCAATCACTCTGAGGCAAAACTCCTCTTTGTAGGTGAACAGGTATGGGAAAACCTTAATGAAGATCGGATGCCTTTACTTGAAGGTATATCTTCTTTGACAGACTTTACTCCACTTGTGTCGCGCAATGACAAACTGACAT
>ERZ791925.1212-NODE-1212-length-13526-cov-2.916636_pt1 | contig 13526 bp, 8 predicted proteins | sample MGYA00510132_ERZ791925 | MGnify/ENA primary metagenome ERZ791925 (study PRJEB30046, sample SAMN00792075) | human gut metagenome | study: EMG produced TPA metagenomics assembly of the A metagenome-wide association study of gut microbiota in type 2...
AAAAGCTTAATAATGAATTTATAAAAGAGGATGGAGAGAGACTGTACACTTATTATGCTTTAGCAAAGAAAAATATAACTGATACAGTTTCTCTAGTAGGAAGAATAGGAAAAACAAGTCAAAAAGAATTTGATTCATCATACTATGTTGCTGGTGGATTAGAAAAGCGTGTTGGTAGAGTAACAATTCAAGTTCTTGGAGAAAATACAAAATTAAAAAATAATTATAGTGATAAGAATTATACTACTGTAGGATTAAAATTTGGATATATATTTGGAGATATACCTGAAAGTGTAAAATTAGATCCACCAAAAGATCCTGTTCCTGAAGTTGTAGCAACAGAACCAGTGGAGCCTAAATTTAAATTAACAGTATCTGGGGATGAAATTACAGGCGGGTATTCAGCATATAAAACTGAAATTCCAGCAATTCAGATAGAAAATGTAAAAGAGATGACACAACAATTAAATGAATACGATAAATCAGGAACTTTAGAAATGACAGCATATTCAGATAATACAGGAAGTAAAGAGCTAAATATAAAATTAGCAAATGAGAGAATGAATAATTTAGAAAAAGAGTTTGTAAATAGTGGATTAACTGAAAAAGTAAGAATGACCCAAGTAAAACAGTAAAAAATATTTATAAAGTAGACAATGATTCTGCAGAAAATAGAAAATTAAATAGAAGAATTGAAGTAAGTTTCTTTGAAGATGAGGAGGTAAAATCAGATGATGGAGAAGTTCAAAAAAATAATGAAAACTAAATTAGGAATATTTTGTCTAAGCTTTTTAGGTTTAGTGAGCACTGCTAAAGCGATTGAAATAACACCGGCAGACTTTGTATACCAATTAGATAAATTAGGAAATACACAAACAGTAACTTTTTATAACAGGAAAGATAAACCAGAAAGAATAAAAATATCTTTTATTCCATATCAAAAAGATACTGATGATAAATATTTAGGAAAATGGGGAACTGTTTATCCTAGGGTTATTACAGTTCCACCTAAAGATCAAAAAGAAATAAAATTTTCAATAGAAGCTCCAGGAAATTTACCGAAAGGTGAGTATAGAGCAGTACTATTTATGGAAGAATTAGAACAAAAAGCTTTGACTCCACAAGGCAAAGTAATAATGAAAGAAGGAACAACAAATAGCCAAGTTAATATGCTGATTAATTTAGGAGTTATAGTCTATGGATATTCAGGAAATCCTAATGATTTAAAAGTATCAGGAAATGTGTCAGAAGAAAAAGTTTTAAATAATAGAGTAGAGTTTAAACTGAAAAATGATGGAGAAGTAACTAAACCATTCACACTTTTCTTTGAGGGAATAGATAAAGAAGGAAAAACAAAAATTGAGCATAAGAACATCATAGTAGTACAAGGATATGAAGATAAAATAAATGAAAAATTTCCTGAAGCTATGACAAAAGTTAACAAAATTTATTTAATGAATTCTAATAATGAGTTGGTTAAAACTTTTAAATAAAAATTTAAAAGTTAAAATAAAAATAGGAGGAAAATAAAATGAAAAAAAAACTGATAATGGGAATTACTTCATTGCTAGTTTGTTCAGCAGCTGTTTTTGCAGCAGGTAATGGTGGATTAGGAGCACCAGGTACTGAAGGAATAAACTCAGAAGGAAGTAAAACAGAAGTAAGAGTTAAAGCTAATGTAGTAGCAGGAGTTGCTGTGAACGAAGCTGAACCAATTGATTTTGGAAATCTTGTAAGAGGAGCTAATGTCTATCAGGATAGAGAGGTTATAAATAGTAGAACTCCTGGAAGAGTAGTATTTAGAGCAGATAAACAGATGTTAACTTCTGGAAAGGTTTTAGCAAACCTTGAAAAAGATACAACAGATTTAACATGGAGAAATGGTAATGGTTCAACTGCTGATGGAACAGTAACAACAATAAAAAATGTAACAGTAAAAGGATTATCAACACAACCAGAGCAAATTACTTTAAATACAAATGGAGAGGCAGAGAAGACTTTAACTGGACATTTCTTTGCTTATGCTGATGGAAAAGATACAACAAATAGAAAAGATGGAAACCTAGGAGCTAATCAAAAGTTAGGAGCTTATGTAGGAACTGTTACAGTTCAAGCAACAGTGAAATAAAAAAATGGTAAATAGCGAAAGCTATTTACCGTTCTAAAAATTTTTAGATAGGAGGTAATAAGTTTGAAAAGAGAAAAGATGTATAAGATTAGTTTTGGGTTGATGTTATTCATATTTTTTTTTACTACAACACATAAGAGTAAAGCTGTACAAACTCATACATCATCAAATAGTTTAGTAATAACTAAAGATATTAATTTTGAGATAGAGGTTCAAAGCTCTATAAATGTAGGAGTAGATCCAGTTGAATTAGATTTTGGTTCTATTCCAAGAAATAGCAAACAAAAAATAACTAAAACAGGAGATTTAAAATTTAAAACTGCTTTTAAAAATGATATGTTAGTGAAAGTTGATTATGATAAAAATGGAGATTTAACACCAGATGATACAAAATATGCAAAATACCAAATTGAATATGCAAATAAAAATGATGAAAAGTATGATGATAAAATAGATGTTTATTTACAAAGGGTAAAAGATAGAACATTAAAGCAAGGGGATATTAAGATTCCGATAGTTGGAGAGATAAGAGAGGTTGGAAATGTAAGATTAGGTGAATACAAAAAAACTATAAATGCTACTGTGTTTGTAACACCGATATCACCAACAGAAAATGTAATAAATCCTAATGCAAGAGGAGGGGTTTAATGAAAAGAATTTTTATAGTATTGTCCTTTTTATTAGTTACAATTATAAGTTATAGTGAGGTTAAGTGGGATGGTGAAGATGGAAGGGTAACAATAATTTATAAGATAGTAGACCCTTTGATAGTTGAAGTAGAGCAACCACAAAAATTAGTAATAGGTGCTAATCAAAAGAAGTTTACTTATAGTGAAGCAAGCAAGAGGAAAAAACCACTTCTTGTTACAGTAAAGTCTCCTTATAATCAAGTTGATGAACTTTTAAGAAAAATATATGAAACAGTATATTTTAAATTAGATAATAATGGTGAGTTCAAATTAACAAACGAAAAAACTACTAAAGAGATAAGTGGGAAAGGATATTTTATAGATAATGAAGCACAAGCTACAAGAGATAAAAAGGTGGCAGAAATCTCTAAGCCTTTTGCAAGTAGAGTTAATGGAAATGGATTTTCAGTAACTACTGGAGTAGATGCAGATTTTACTTTACCAGAGGAAGAAGTACCAATGGGAGTATATAAAGGGACTTTACATTTAAATGTATGGTTTGGAGGAACATTAAAATAAGGCAATAGGAGAGGAGCGATGATGGAAAAGCTAAAAAAAATTTTTATATATATGATTATTTTAAGCTCTTTAACAGTTGGAGTATATGCTAAAGGAACTTTAAAAGTTACGACAACAATTATTCCTGAAGGAAAAACTAAAAAATACAATAATGGAAAAACATTATTGTTAGATGCTGGAGTTATGAATAGTAATTCAAACATAAACGAATTGAAAATAGCAACTGTGGTAGTAAATATGCAAACTGAAAAGACAAATAATGATGGTGATAATAATGCAGGAGGAATTACTGGAGATTTTAATCTGCCATTCAAATTAAGAGAGCTTGAAAATATGAGAAAAGAATTAATTGCTACAAATGAATTGAAAAAGTATAAAAATGGAGATAATGCAAAACTAGAAGTATATATGAAAAATATAAAGATTTTAGATAAAAAAATAAATAATGAAAATCTAAACGAAGAAAAGTATTTATTTATAGCATATCCTGAAGAGGTTTCAAATATAAGCAATAAGGTAGAGAGATTAAAATACTCTTTTGATTTATATGTAGAAGTAAGTGGAGTAAAGACTGGAGATATAGTTAGAAAAGATGTAACGACGGGTGTAAATAGTGGAGCTGCAGAAGAAGCTATAGGAAGAATAAAAGATATAATAAAGTTACAGTTTACAAATATACAATAAAATAAAAATAATGAGGAGAGAATGGAATGAAAAGAGGCGTAATATGGATAAGTTTGTTTGCACTAATAAATACTTTTGTCTGCGCTGAAGAGGTTCCTACTAAAAATATAGGATTATATGATTTAGAGTTTAATAGAAAAGTAAAAGTTGATGGAACAAAAGTATATATAATAAATCAAAAAAAATATGTAGAATTACAAAACTTATTAAATATATTAGGAATAACAAATAATAAATGGATAAATGATGAATTTATAATAGATTCTGGAAATATTTATACACAAGAAACTGTAATAAATTTAAGTAAAAAATTAATAAAGAAAGATAACAAAAAAATAAGTTACCAAAATGAAATTTTTGAAAAAGATGACAAAATTTATATAGATATTAGCTTTTTAAAAAATATTTTATCTCTATCAGAGGTAGATGTGGATGAAGATAGATTAAATATAGCAATTCAAACTTTATTCCAATTGCCAGCAGAATTGGAAAATTTAAGAGAGTATAGGAGAGAAAAATTCTTAGAGGGAGATACTTCACTCAAAAAGGATGTTCCAGAGCAAAGAAAGTTATTTGAGCCTGGAAACTTAAGATTGACATATAATTATAATAAAAGTTTTCAAAAATATAATTCAGAAAGTAAATCATTAGATACAGAATATTATGGACCATTACTATATGGAGAGTTAGAGGTTTATCATGGAATATATCCAGATTTAAAAAACTATCAAACTAGATTAACATACAGAGATGTATACAAAGACCATGATATTACCTTTGGAGATAACTATGTAAAAATGCCAGAGATATTGAGTGGAACAGTTAGTAAGGTAAGAGGTATTAGCTTCACTAGAGATAATAGAATAAGCAGTACTGATGAGGGTGGAGACAATATTACAATAACAGGACAAGCACCACTTGGGAAATTTGTAGAGTTATATAGAAATGGACAGTTACTATCTTATGAAGATGTAAAAGCAGGAAGGTATATATTTGAGAATGTTCCAACATTATTTAATTCAGACTCATTTTATGTAATTATTTATAATCAAGATGGTTCAATAGTAAAGGAAGATTTAAGAAGAGACTATAATAAAGATTTAGAGAAAAAGGGAGAATTTGGTTATAACATATTTATGGGAGATTCTGACTATGATAAATATTATCAATTTATAGGTGAAGTAAACTATGGATTGACAGATACTTTAACCTTAAAAACAGGATACTATGATTTAAAATATACTTCATATTGGAATGAATCTCTTCAAAATAGAGAAAGTTTAAAATTAGGAGCAGTATATGTAGGAGATTTTTCAAAATATCCATTCAGTGTAGATGTTGAAACATTTAAAAATAGTGGTGGAAATGGAGAAGACTATTACTATAAATATAGACAAGACTTCAATGATTATAGATTAACAGCAGAAGGTGGTAAATATTCAAAAATTACAGAAAATAGAATATTTAAAAAAGATGAACAAGCTTTTGAAATAAGTAAAAGTAAATTTTTAAATGAAAATCTAAGTTTAGCACTTAAATATTATACTACAAATTATTCTTATACTGGAAGAGAAAATGAGATAGGAGCAGTTTTAAGAGCAGGGTTTAGAAATTTTACTCCAGAATATGGAATTTATAGAAATTTAACAACAGATTATACACAACATGATTTTAGCATAAGAAGTTATTATTTCAAAGATTATATACTTTATGCAGGAGTATCACATAAAACACTTAGAAACTATGATGAAACAAAATACAAATTTGAGGTTACAAGTAGAAGATATACAGATAATGGAATTAGATATAGAGTTTATTATGAAAAATCAGATAGATATGGGGATGTATTTGGGTTAGCATTTGATATAGACTATAATGATTGGTTTACAGGAACTGCCTCATATAAAAAAGATAGAGGAACTAGTTATTCAGATACAGGATTTACTGTTGATAAACTTATAAATTTAAGAGATGTAAATGCACCTATAAATTCTATTGATAACGGAAGAATAGCTGGAGTTGTTTATGTAGATAATAATAACAATAATAGATATGATGAAGGAATAGATAAACCATTACCAAGAACAGAAGTAAATGTAAGAGGAAATATAGCTACTACAGATGAAAATGGTAAATATAAATTAAGTAATTTATATCCTGGAGTCTATACTACAAAATTTGAAACACAGAATCCTTTATATAAAGCAGAAGCAGATAAATATAAAGTAAAAATAGGACCAGCTACAACAACTAATTTAGATATTCCAATGAAATCTAGAAAAATAGTTAGTGGAAATATTAATATAGAAGATGCTACTTTAAAATATACACTATTACCAACACTTTTATTAAATGTATATGATATGTCAAGTAATGAAAAAATAGAAGTAGTAGTTCCTGAGAAAGATGGTTTCTTTATGATAGAGAATTTAACTGGTGGAAAATATAAAATAATTTTAGAATCAATTAATTCCCCAGGAAAAGCTCTATATGAAAAAGAATTAGAAGTTTCTCAAACAGATGAAGAGGAAAAATTAGTAGAATTAAATATATTGGGAGATAATGAGAAGAATCTTAAATATGAATTAGAGATATATTAAATCGATGTAATTGGGAGGGAAATGAGTGAGGAAAAGTTGGAGAGTGAAGTTAAGCTTATTGACTTTGATAGTAAGTAACAGCATTTTAAATGCTGCTACTATTCAAAGAGATAGTTTAAGTGATATAGAGAAAACTCAGAGATTACTTGAGTTAAGGCAAAAACAAGATTATATAAATCAGCAGCTTATGTATCCTAATAAAACTAAAACAAAGGTAGAAACAGGTATTTTAGATAAGGTAAAAGATGGTAAAAAATATCTATTTACAGACATACAATTGATAGGATCGAAAAAGTTAAAAAAGGAAACAGATAAGATAATAAAAAAATATATTAATACTGAGATGGGAAAAGAAGATATATACAATCTTTTGATAGAGCTTTCAAATGTATTTCTAATAAAAGGGTATTCAACCACTCTGGTAACTTTAAAGTCTGGAAATATAAATAAAGGACAATTAATATATGAAGTAAAAGAGGGAAAAGTAAGAGATATAAAATTTATGGATAGAGATTCAAGCTTTAGAGACAAGTTGCGAATAAAAACAGCTTTTCCTATGAAAAAAGATGTGCTATTAAATACTAAAGATATGGATCAAGGAATTGAAAATATGAATGTTGGTGGAAATAATAATGTTGCAGAAATTTCTCCAACAGAAGAATATGGTTATTCAGATATTATGATAGAAGAAAATTATACTCCTACTGGTTTTTCATTAGGAATGGATAATAGTAGTTATAAAGATAAAGGTAGAAATAAAGTAAATATAAATTTTTCTCAGGACAATCTTTTTGGAATAAATGATGTCTTAACTCTTAATTATATAGAAAGATTAACAAAGGATAGAGAAAAAGATAAGGAATCAAACTATGATATAGGACTAGCTTTTCCTCTTGGTTATTGGAAAATAGCTTATAATTATAACTTAGGAGATAACTATAACACCTATAAAAGTGATATTGGTTCATATAAAACAGAAAGTAAAACAGAAAAGCATAAATTAAAATTAAGTAGAGTAATCTCAAGAGGTCAATATCAAAAAACAACTCTTCATACTGGATTGACAATAAGAGATACTAAAAATACTTTAAATGGATTGTTATTAGAAGTAAATAGTAAAAAGTATGCCAATACGACTATTTCTCTAGATCATACAAATAGATTTTTAGGGGGAACAATATTTGGAGCTATTGAATATGAAAGAGGAGTTCCTTGGTTAGGAGCAGAAGGAGACCCTAAACCATTAAAAGAGGGAGACTATAAAATAGAATATGATAAGATAAACTTTAATTTGGATTGGTTAAGATATTTTAGTATAAAAGAGCAGGGGTTCCAATATAGAATGGGAATAGGAGGAAGCTATTCCGATGATAGATTGTTAGCTGTAAATCAGTTTACAATGGGAGATGAGTATACAGTAAGAGGATTTAAAGAAAGTTCTGTTGCTGGAAATAAAGGGGTTTATGTAAATAATACATTAACATATTTAGGAAATAAGGATACAAATAAATATCTATCTATCTTTAAACCATTCATAGGATTAGATGCTGGAGTATCTAGAGATAAAGATTTACCAACTTCAGATAAGATAGCAGGAATGGCTTTAGGAGTAAAATTTGATATAGGATACTTAAACGGAAGTTTTACATATGGTATTCCATTGAAATGGGCTGCAGGAATGCCACATGAGAAAAATCCAGTTTATTTTAATATAAGTTATAGTTTTTAGGAGGAGTGTTTATGAATTATTTGAAATTTAATGAAAAGTTACTGAAACATCATTTAAAAAATAAGAAAAGAATAACCTTGAGTTTAATAGTAACTTTTTTGATAACAGGAGGATTGGGTTTTGTAGAAGAGGAAGCTTTAGCTAGAGACCTTAGACTAAGAAATGAGAAAAATAATATAAAATTTGATGAGAGTAGTGGAATAAAGAAAGGTCATGCAGCAAATAATAAAGATGTTATAAATATAGTTGCTCCAGAGAAGAATGGGATTTCACATAATAAGTTTATAGAATTTAACGTTGGAGAAGAGGGAGTAATTTTTAATAACAATAGTACTAAACCGTATGTAGATACTAAATTAGGTGGTATTGTAGAAAAAAATACAAATCTTAATGGGAAAGAAGCAACTGCTATTTTAAATGAGGTTAGTGGAAAGAATAAATCTTATTTAGATGGACCAGTGGAGATAGCTGGACAAAAAGCAGACTTTATCCTTGCCAATGAAAATGGAATTACTGTTAATGGTGGTGGATTTATAAATACTAGTGGAGTAACTTTAACAACTGGTAAAGTAAACAACGAGAATTTAAATATAGATGTTACTAAAGGACATATCAATATTGAAGGAGAAGGAGTAAATACTTCTGGAAGTTACTTTAATATTATTTCTCAAACTATTGAAGTATCTGGACAGATATCTTCTAGAGAAGGACAAAATGATGCTGACTTAAACTTCATAGCAGGAAACAATAAGGTAGATTTAAGTAATAAAAATAAACCAGAGGTAAAGGGACAGACTAATGGGGAAAAAGCAACAAAAAACTTTGGAATCTATGCAGGTCCATTAGGAGCTATGTATGGTAATAATATCAGATTAATTAGCACAACTGAAGGACTTGGAGTAAGACATGAAGGTCTTATTAGAAGTAAAGGAGATATTACTATTGATGCTAAAGGGGATATAAGTATCGGAGGTTTAAACTCTGAAAAAAATATTGAAGTAAAGGGAGTTGGAAAACTAGAAACTATAGATGGAACTTATAAAGTTGATGGTAAAACATATAATTATAGTATAACATCTACTAAGGGAGTTAAATTAAATGTAACTGGAAATATGGAGATTAGTAACTTTATAAGTGCTAATGGAACTGAAGGACTGGAAATAAAAGCACAAAATTTAAAAATTCTAGGAGATAAGAAAACTACAGCAGGTATACTAGCACAAGGAGAGCTTTTAATAAATGTAACTGGAGATATCACACTAGAAACTTTGATGAGACCAGTTAGAAAAGGGCATAGTTCTGATGATCCTCCATTAGTTCTAACTACTGATAAGGAAGGAAAAATAACTGTAACCGATCCAATGACAAATGAAGTTTTAACAGAAAATGATTATTCATGGGTAGGAACAGGAATACAAGGAGAGAGAGTAAATATCTCTTCTAATACATTTACTAATAATTCTTCTATTACTAATACAAGATATTTAATAGATAAAAGTTCAATTACAATAGATGCAAAAGAAAAATTAACAAATAATAATTTAATATATTCTTCAGGAACATTAGACTTAAAATCTAAAGTATTAGATAATAAGGAAGGTGCTTCATTACAAGGTTCTGATATAAAAATTATTGGAGAAACAATAAATAATAATGGAGAAATCAGACAAAATATTGCTAAGCAAGGAGAGAGTGCAAATAGATTAGGAGAGGTAAAAGTTAACTTTAAAAATGGAACTTTTACTAATACTGGAACAATTTCTGGATATGCTGTAGAGATTGAAGGTCAAGGATTTAATCTAGTAAATAGTAAAGAGGGAAAAATAGTAGCTTCGACTGTTGATTATCCATTAGGACAAGGTTCAATATATATAAAAGTAAAAGATTTAAAAACAGAAGGTTTAATACAATCTTATGGAGCTGGAACAGAAAATAATATAAAAATTGATGTAGAAACACTTTCAAATACTTTAGGACATATTGTTGCACAAAAAGGAGATGTTGAAATCACATCTACAGGTAATATAGTAAATACAGGAAAGATATTTGCTGATAAAAATGTAACTATCAAATCAAATTCAAAAAGCAATGAGATTTCTAATAATGGTGGAGATTCATCAATAGGGGCAGGAGAAAATGTAACTATCACAGGTGAAAATACAAAGCTAACTAATAGTGGAAAAATTTACGCTACTCAAAAATTACTAGTGATGGTAAATGAAGTAATAAATGCTGGAACAGCAGAAGGATTAAATAAATATTTACAAGCTTTTTATAATTTAGGTCAAGATGGAACAAAAGAGATAGATAAAATTTTAGAGGAGTTAAAAAATGAAATAAAAACTGCTTCTGGAGAACAAAAAACAGAACTTGAGAAAAAAGTTGAGTTATTCACTAAGTTAAAAGATGAATTAAAAGATTTTAATACATCATTAGAAACTCTTCCAAATATAGGAAGTATGTCAGCAACTACAATTGATATTACTAGCAATAAAACTACTCAAAATAATGGAATAGTAAAAGCTACTCAAGATATAAAAGTAACTTCAAAAGGAGCGCTAAACAATACTGGTATTTTAGAAGCTGGAAAAGAGATTAATTTAAAAGCTGACGAGGCTATAAATAATACTCAAAGAATCTATGCAGGAGAAAAAATAGACATTACTGGAAAAACTTTTGCTAGTACAGGAAGTCAAGAGTTACAAAAAGAATACTCAAAAGCACTTGAAGAGTTCACAAAATTAGGTGGAAATAGTAAATTAGAGGAACTCCAAAACAAAGTAACTGAGCTAGAAACAAAACTTAAAGCTTCAAACTCAAAAGATGTGGATATTTTAAATAAAGAGCTGAAAGAAAATATAGATAAAATAAAAGAGTTAGCTCAATTAAAAGCAAAAATTTCAACACTTGTAGAGAAGAAAGAAAGTGGAAAAGAGGGAGATGGATTAAGTACTATCGAATCTAAAAATATCAATATAACTACTACAGGTGGAAGTTTAAAAAATGCTGGATTAATAGTAACAGATGAAAATTTAAATCTAAAAGCTAGTGGAGAGAATAGTGATATAAGTAATACTGGAAACATTTCAGTAGGAAAAGATGCTAATGTAAGTGGAAATAGCTTTGTAAATGAGATAATGACAGTTGGAAACAAACTGGTAGCAAAGGTACAAAAAGCTTTTGATAGTAAAGATTTAAAAGTTGCAAAAGATATAGAAGTAGAAGCTCAAAATGCTAAATTTAATAAGCTAAATGTGGGTGGAAATGGACAGATAAAACTGGTAGGAAATGACAGAGAAAATGTTACATTTGGTAATGATGAGGATAAAGATTCTGCAGTGAATGTAACAGGAAATTTAACTATTGATGGTGGTGGATTAGTAAATAAAACTAATACTGTTATAAAAGGTAGTTTGGCTGTAGATAAAAAAGATAATAATAAAGCTAAATTTGATAATACTGGAAGTTTAGCTGTAAAAGAAAATACTACAATAAAGACAAACTCTTTTGATAACAAAAAATCAATAGTGGCAGAAAAAGGGTTAAATGTAGAATCATCAATATTTAATAATAGTAAAGATGGGAAAATAAATACAACAGACTTAAGTTTAAAAGCTACTGATAATATAACAAATGAAGGAAATATAGAGGCAAAAGGGAATGTAAATATATCTGGAGAAAAAACTCTTACAAATTCAGGGAAGTTATTAGTACAAGGTAGTGGAAAACTAGATATCAAAGATAGTGTTACAAACTCTGGCGAATTAAAAGTTGGAAAAAATAGTAAAGAAACAAGAACAGCTAAAGAAGGAGAGTTAAAATCTGGAGAACTAGTAGTAAATACAGGAACATTTACTAATGAGATGAGTGGAAAAGTTTCGGGAGAAGAGGCTCTAACTATTAAAGTGGCTAAAGGATTTGATAATAAAGGTAATGGTGATAAAAATAATCCACAAGGTGGAGAAATTACTGGTGGAAGTATTTTAATAGATGGAAAAGCTGAAACTTTAGATAAGAATTTTGAGAACTCTGGAACAATAGCTAGTGAAAAGACATTAACTGTAGATTTAGGAACTAATGATAAAGATATTAATCTAGGTAAATCTGGAAAAATGTCATCTAAAGATACTATGACACTAGTAACAGGAGGAAATATCTCTAATGAAGGAAAATTCTCTAATCTAGGAGGTTTAGACTTTAGTGCTGGAAAAGCAATTACAAACAAAGGAATGATAGTAAGTAAGGGAGATATTAAATTAAAAGCTAAAGAAACGGTAACTAATGGAGAAAAAGAAGGAACAGGAGCAACTATTTGGAGTGAAGGAAAAATAGATATAACATCAGAAAATGGAGATATAAATAACTATCAGAATAGTACAATTCAATCTAAAGATGATATGTCATTAACTGCAACAAATGGAACTCTTTTAAATGAAGGTGGAACTATATCTGCTGGTGGAAAATTAGATATAAATGTAAAAAAATTAGAAAATAAAAGTATAGTAGATATAAACCAAGTAGAATTAGAATATGGAGCTGGAAAACATGCTTTTCTAAACTTACAAGTAACAAAAGATAATTCAACATGGGTAGAAATATGGCTTCCTAAAATAAAAGGTGGAAATGCAGTAAAAGCTCAATCAACAATAGAGGCTGGAAAAGATATAAATATTGCAATTAAGGAGAAATTACATAATCAATCAGCTAAAATAAGAGGAGCTAATGATATAAATATTAAGGGAAGTGGAGAAGTTATTAATGAAACTTTAGAACAACAAATTCCAATTGATAGATATTTAAAATATACTAAAAGTTGAGGGTACATATAGAAACGGATTAGATAAAGCAAAAGTAGAAAAAATTTATGAAGGAAATCTTTATGATGGTATAGATAAGAAAAATGGAGCAAAAAGAAATATTTTAGCTTATAATCCAGTGCTTATGGCCTTAAGAAAAATAAAAATAGAAGATAGTACAAATAAAGAGTGGAGTAGTTTAGAAATGCAAGAATTTTATAATTTCTTGGATAAAGCAACTAATAATGCACTAACAAATAAAAATGGTATTAAAAATACTTCTGAATTAGTTAAAGAATTAAAAAGAGATATCTATTCAAGTGAAACAGCAGCTGAAATATTAGCTGGAAAAAATATAAATATAGATGGAAAAATTAACTT
>ERZ791925.1225-NODE-1225-length-13397-cov-3.465223_pt1 | contig 13397 bp, 9 predicted proteins | sample MGYA00510132_ERZ791925 | MGnify/ENA primary metagenome ERZ791925 (study PRJEB30046, sample SAMN00792075) | human gut metagenome | study: EMG produced TPA metagenomics assembly of the A metagenome-wide association study of gut microbiota in type 2...
GGGCGGGGGAGACGGGAAAAACCCGGATACCGCGGGCGGCAAAGGCGGCGCGGGTGCGCTTGTACTCCTCCATCATATTGGGCAGGATGCCCCAGGCGGCCAGCAGGCCGTAGGCGAACACCGGGGGGAGGCGGAGCTGCTGCTGGAGGGAGCGCACTAGGAGGATGCGGTCGGTGGTGAGGACAAAGAGCAGGCCCAGCCCGGCGAAGGCCAGTACCCGGCTGCCCAGCACCAGCCCGTTCCACACCGCCGCCCCGGTGAGGGCCTGGGCGGCGGCGTTGATGGGCATGCCCGCCCCGGCGTGAAAGTGGTAGCCGGTGGAGAACATGCCCACCGCCACCAGAAGCACGGGGAGAAGGGCCCCGGCCAGCACCTTGACGTTGGCGCGGGAGAGAAGCAGGGCGGCCAGACATACCGCAAATACTGCCAGGTTGACCGCCGGGTGATGGAGTCCGGCCAGCAGAAGGGTGGGCACCACCAGCCCGATGAGCTTACAGGCGGGATTGAGCGACTTCATACAGGCTCCCCTCCTTCAGCTCGTAGAGAATGTCGGCGTAGTCCTGAGCCAGTGCCCGGTCGTGGGTGGACAGGATGAGGGTGAGGCCCCGCTCCACCACCTCCTGCTGGAGGGCGTCCATGATGGCGGCGGTGCGGCCGCGATCCTGGGCGTAGGTGGGCTCGTCGCACACCAGCACCTGGCAGTCGTAGGCCAGCAGGGCGGCCACCCCCAGCCGCCGCTGCTGGCCCTGGCTGAGCATATAGGGGGACAGGCGGCGGAAGCGCCAGAGCTGGATCCGGCGGAGCACCTCTTCGGCCCCGGCGGCGGGATCGCCCGCCCCGGCGCTGTGGCGCAGGCTGACCGTCACCTCGTCCAGAACGGTGTCCGCCACGAACTGGTCCTGGGGACTCTGGGTGACGAAGCCCATGCGGCCGGTCAGCCGGCGGCGGTGCCTGGACAGCTCCATCCCCTCCAGCCGGGCGGAGCCCTGATAGCGGTAAAGGCCGCTGAGGGCGCCGAACAGGGTGCTCTTGCCGCTGCCGCTGGGGCCCACGATGACGTGGATGCGCCCCCGGAAGAAGTCGGCGTTCACGTCCCGCAGCACCTCGCGCCCATCCTGGGAGACCCGCAGGCCCCGCAGGGAGAGCACCACCTCCTCCGGCCCGGTCTTGACCGGCCGGGCGGCCTGGTAGGGGCAGCCGGGGACGCTGACGCCCCGCTCCGCCCACGCCTGAGGGGAGAGGGCGCTGGGGGCATAGGCGGCGCCGTCCAGCGTGCCGTCCTGGGCCATGAGGCGGATCTCGTCGGCGATGGACAGCCAGTGGTCCAGCCGGTGGTCGATGGCCAGAATGCCGGTGCCGCATTCCCGGTGGAACCGGGCGAGCTGTCCGCAGAGAAGGGCGGCGGTTTGGTCGTCCAAATTGGCGAAGGGCTCGTCCAGCAGGATCCAGGCCGGCCGCAGTGCGGCCAGACAGGCCAGCGCGGCCCGCTGCTTCTCCCCGCCGGACAGGGAGCGGAGGGGGCGGCGGCGCAGGTGGGCGATGCCGCAGAAGTCCAGGGCGGCGCTCAGCCGCTCCTCCATCTCCGCCCGGGGCACCCGCCGGTTCTCCAGACAGAAGAACAGCTCGTTCTCCACCGTGTCCATACAGAACTGGAGCTCCGGGTTCTGGAACAGCATGCCCACCAGGGCGCACCGCTCCCCCGGCCCCAGGGCGGCGGGCTCCTGTCCCTCCACCCGCACCGTGCCCCCCTGGAGGAACCCGGCGTTCTGGGGATAGATCCCCGCCGCCAGATAGAGCAGGGTGCTCTTGCCGCAGCCGGAGGGGCCGGTGAGGACGGTGATGCGGCTCCGGTCAAAGGAGGCGCTGACCTCGTCCAGCACTGGGCGCTTGCTCTGCTCCAGGTAGCGGAAGGTGACGTGCTCCAAGGTGATGCGGCCCACCTCAGACGGGGAGGAAGTCATTGGTGTACTCGGTGGGGCGGCGGCGGTCGTAGTAGCCGTTGGCCACCAGCCAGTTGGCCATCCGCTCCCAGCGCTCCGGGCGGATGGCGCCCCAGTGGCCCCGCTGATCCAGCAGCAGGGGGACCAGGTGCCTCTGGCTACGCACCAGCATGGCCTCGGACACGGCGGGCAGGCCGTCCTTCACCGCCAGGACGGCCCCCTCCGGATCGCGGGCCGCCTCCTGATAGCCCCGGTCCAGAGCGGCCAGGAAGGCCCGCACCTCGGCGGGCCGGTCCCGCAGAACCTGGTGGGTGGCGGCGACGGCGGGGGCGCAGAAGTCGAAGAGGGGGTCCACGTCGGCCAGGTTGATGAAGTTGATCTCTTTGCCCGCCGCGATAAGCTCCTCGTTCTCCCAGTTGGCGTAGACCCAGGTGGCGTCGGCCACGGTGCCCAGGGTGGCGACGATGTCGCCCACGTCCATGGGCACCAGCTCCACCTTGCCGTAGTCGCCGCCGTCCAGGCGCACGGCCTCGCCGATCACGCCGTGGAACCAGCGGGGGGCCCAGTGGGTAAGGCGCTTGCCCTCCAGATGCCGGGGGGAGGTGATGCCGCTCTCCTTCAGGGAGACGATGCCGGAGTCGGAACGCTGGGTGAGGACGGCCACGCCGGTGAGCTCCACCCCCCGGGACATGCAGTCCAGCATGGAAATCTGGGGGCCCAGCACGAAATCGGCGCCGTGGAGATCCATAACGCCGTGAACCTCGCCGTCGATGTGCACCTCCAGGCCCGCCTCCGCGAAGTAGCCCCGCTTCTCCGCCAGCAGAAAGCCGGTGTGATTGGTATTTGCAAACCAGTCCAGAACCACATTCAGTTTACCCATTGCTTATTCCTCCTCATCGTCGATGGATACCGGGGCAAGCCGGGCGCCCACGGCGTAGCTGCGCAGTACCCCCGTCCGGGCCAGGCCGTCGCAGGCCAGCTTGGCGATGACGCCGGAGAAGACCACGGCGCTGGCAAAGCGGACGGCCAACTGGGCGGCCAGCATGGTGGGGGCCAGCAGATAGTAGCTCAGGTAGTACAGCTCGTAGCAGAAGATGCACACGGCGGCAAAGACGCCGGACAGGGCCATGGAGAGCAGGTTGTACTTCCGGTAGCGGAATACGGCGAAGCCCAGCTCGCACCCGACGCCCTGGATGAGGCCGGTGAGCACCACGGTGGCGCCGCCGGAGTTGCCCATGAGCAGCTCAATGGCGGAGGCCAGTACCTCGGTGATGAGGGCCGCGCCGGGCTTGCGGATGATGTAGGCGGCGATGGTGGCGGCCATAAACCACACGCCGTAGATGAGTTCAAAGCCGAAGGCCGACAGGCCCAGGGGGGTGAGGGCCACCGAAATGGCGGTGCCGCCGTAAAACACGGCCATGTAGACCACCGCGAACAGCACACCCAGTATGGCCATCATGACCACGTCCTTGAGTTTCCAGGGTTCTCGTCTCATTCTTGCAGATACCTCCGTTTTAGGCAAAAGTAAAAGCCGCACAGCCTTCGCTGAGCGACTTTGCAAAAAACGGCAAAACGGCGTGAACCGCGCTCCCTACGATGGCATTACCCAACAGGTTCCATGGGTCATAGGCAGAACAGCCTAACTCTCAGCCGGATTCCATCCGGCCCCCCAGCATTCAGTTGTGCAGACTTTTCTGTGGCAACTATAGCACGCCTTTCCGCAAATTGCAAGGGCGGATTTCAGACCCAGTGGCGGGGCCAGCGGTCCCAGTAGGCCCGGTAGGTGGGCCACGTGCCGTTCAAATCCATCTGGTACATACGGAAGATGACCAGCCGGTTTTTCGGCTGCCACAGCTCCTCGTAGGAGTAGCGGTAGGTCATGCCGATGCGCTCCATGACCGCCCCGCTCTTGGGATTGTCCGCGTCGTGGGTGGCCGTGAGGAAGGGCAGGCCGTCGGCGCGCAGACGCTCCACCACCGCAGCGGCGGCCTCGGTCATGTAGCCGCGGCCCCAGGATGGCCGGGCCAGGGCGTAGCCCAGATCATGGCTCTCCCCGTCGTCCACATGGAGGTAGCCGATGGGGCGGTCGTTCTCCCGCAGGCAGATGGCGTAGCGGCAGCCGGAGGGACGGCGGTAGTAGTCCAGGTAGTGCTCCTCCAGATATCTGGCGGCGTCCGCCTCGGTCTCCAGCGGGAACCAGGGCAGGAAGGTGTTGACCTCCCGGTCGCGCATCAGGGAAAACAGCGGCTCCACATCCGCCGGGGTAAACCGGCGGAGCACCAGACGTTCGGTCTCCAGACGGGGGGTGTTGGCGGGCATGGGACATTCCTCCTTTTTACCCAGCATAGCACGCCCCAGACCATGCCGCAACTGCCGCTTGACTTTCCGCCGGGGCTGGGGTACTCTGAACAGTACGCACGGAAAGAGAGGACACGCCATGACCTACCCCGAATTCAAAGCCAGATACGCCCTCACCCCCGATCCCCAGCAGGAGGCGGCCATCCTCCGGGCCGAGGGGCCCACCCTGCTGCTGGCGGTGCCGGGCAGCGGCAAGACCACCACCCTGGTGACCCGGCTGGGCTATCTCATCCACTGCCTGGGGGTGGAGCCGGGGCGCATCCTCACCGTCACCTACACTGTAGCCGCCGCCGGGGACATGAAGCGGCGCTTTGCCGCCCTCTTTGGGGAGGCGCACGCCGGCGCGCTGGCCTTCCGCACCATCAACGGCATCTGCCAGTCCATCATCTCCTACTACGCCTGGGCCAAGGGGGCGGAGCCTTTCGCTTTGTGGACCAACGAGGGGGAGCTGAACGCCCTGGTGCGCTGGCTGATGCAGTCCCACGGGGCCGAGTGGCCGGGGGAGCAGGAGGTGAAGGAGGTGCGCACCCGCATCACCTGCTGCAAGAACGGGATGCTGCGGGATGAGGAGGTGCGGGCCATCGAGATGGACGGGGTGGATTTCCCCGCCGTCTATTTCGGTTACCGGGAGTATCTGGAGCGCAACCGCCGCATGGACTACGACGACCAGATGGTCTTTGCCCTGCGGATTCTCCGCCGGTACCCCGACATCCTGGCCCACTTCCAGAGCAAATACCCCTACCTCTGTGTGGACGAGGCCCAGGATACCTCCAAAATCCAGCACGCCATCCTCCGCCTGCTGGCTGCCCGGAGCCGCAACCTGTTCATGGTGGGGGACGAGGATCAGAGCATCTACGGCTTCCGGGCGGCCTGGCCCCAGGCGCTGATGGAGTTCCGGCAGATCTACCCGGAGGGGGAGGTGCTGCTGATGGAGACCAACTACCGCTCCGCCGGGGCCATCGTGGAGAAGGCGGACGCCTTCATCCAGCGCAACGGCAGCCGCCACCCCAAGCACATGCGGGCCAGCCGTCCCCAGGGGGAGCCGGTGCGCCACGTGAATCTCAACGACTTCGGGCAGCAGGCCCACTATCTGGCCCAGGCGGCGGCGGACTGCACGGAGTCCACCGCCGTGCTCTACCGCAACAACGACAGCGCCCTGCCCCTCATTGACCTGCTGGAGCGCCGGGGCATCCCCTACGCCTGCCGCCAGCGGGAGAGCTTCTTTTTCACCAGCCCGGCGGTGCGGGATCTCACCGATGTGCTCTGCTTTGCCTTAGATGGCACGGATCGGGAGCGGTTTCTGCGGATTTACTACAAGCTGGAGGTGCGCGTCAAGCGGAGCATCCTCCAGGAGAAGCTGCGCCGGGTGCCGGAGGGCGCGCCGGTGCTGGACGCCCTCATCGACGGGGGCGGCGTCGAGCCCTGGCAGACGGGGCGGCTCAAGGCCCTGCGCACCCACCTGTCCAAGCTGCCCCAGCTCTCCAGCTTTGCCGCCCTCCAGCGCATCGTCAAATACATGGGCTACGGGGACTACCTGTCCGGCCAGGGAGGCGACAAGAGCCGGGTGGAGCTGCTGCTGGCCCTGGCCCGGCAGGAGCCGGGGGTGGAGGGCTTTCTCCGCCGCCTGGAGGCGCTGCGGGACACGGTGGAGACGGGGGGTGGAGACCCGGCCTGCCCCTTTGTGCTCTCCACCATCCACGCCAGCAAGGGCCTGGAGTACGACCGGGTGTTCCTCATCGACGCGGTGGACGGCATTTTCCCATCGGTGAATCCCCGGAAGGGGAACGACCTGTCCGACGAGGAGCGGGTGGCCCTGGAGGAGGAGCGGCGGCTCTTCTACGTGGGGGCCACCCGGGCCCGGCGGCAGCTTGTTCTGCTCACCTGTGACAACCGCTTTGGCGAGCCGTCACCCCCGGCCTCCTTCGTGGGGCAATTCCTGGGCACGCCGGAGTGGGCGTCCCAGAGGCCCGGGACTCCGGGCAAGGCCCCGGCGGAGCCTGACGCCGCCGCGGTGGCGGCGTGGGAGAAGGACTACCTGCCCGGCACGGCGGTGGTGCACCGGGCCTTCGGGCCCGGCATGGTGGTGAGCCGCTCCGGCGCGGTGGTGGTGATCGCCTTCGACGAGGTTGGCACCAAAAAGGTGGAGCTGACGGCCTGCCTGCGGAAGCGGCTGCTCCGGCTGGCCTCCGCCCCGGACTTCTGAGGACCTGTTACCAAATTTTCACCATTTGAAACCGCGTAGGGGTTTCCTTTCGGGCTGTGGGGGTGGTATCATGACGGCATAACCGCCCGAAGGAGGAATACCGCTGTGAACCGCACGTCCATAACGGGGCTGGCCTGTCTGCTGGCCGTTGCCCTTACCGCCTGCGCGGGAGGCGGAGAGCCGCCGGCACCGTCCGGCAGCCCCGCGTCCGCCCCGCTGGAAGCTCTGAAAGAACCCGCCAACTCCATGTCCGTTTCGCCTCCGTTGTCCCCCGCGCCTGTGTCGGCCGAGGCCCTGGCGGCCTACCGGGCCCTGCTGGCAGGGGAGCCGGGGGCGCTGGATCGCCCGCCGGAGGGGTTGGAGCTGCACCAGGTCACCCTGCCCCCGGCGGAGGAGCTGGAGTATGTGCTGCTGGATCTGGACGGGGACGGCGGGGCGGAGCTGGTGGTGCAGATGGTGGCTCAGCCCCACCAGTTCAACGCCGTGTTCCACTATGGGGACGGGGAGCTGAGCTGCTGGCAGTACGATATTATGGAGATGAGCTGCCGGGACTACCCCCTTGGGGACGGCGCCATGGTACGGCAGTATGACACGGGCACCGGGCCCAATCGGTATTCCAACCTCTACACGGTGTTCCGCTATCTGCCCGATGGGGAGACGGAGGAGTGCGCCTCCCTGGCGGTACACCAGGATACGCAGGAGGATGGCACGGAGGTATTCACCTATCTGGTGGACGACGCGGAGGTGGATCAGGACACCTTTGCGGCGGAGTTTGAGGAACTGGTGGGGAGCCGGCTTCTGTCTCTGGAGGACTGGACTCCGGCTACGGAGCGGCCCGGCTGAAAAACGAACGCGGCCCGTCGGTCATTGACCGATGGGCCGCATTTTGTCTGCTTGACTTACCCGTTGAGAGAGTCCAGAATACGGTCTCTGAGCTGGAAGAGCGGTTCCAGAGAGCTGTCCTTGAGGGCGGACTTGAGGGAGACCACGGGCTCAAGCACCTGGAAACCCTTCAGCTCACCCAGCATCTCACGCATCAGCTTGCCGCTGACCGGAGCCCAGGAGCCGTTCTCCACCAAGGCCACCGTGCGGTTTTGCAGGCCAAGGGCCTTCATGTCATGGAGGAAGGTGGCCATGGCGGGATAGACCCCGTTGTTATAGGTGGGGGCGGCCAGCACCAGGTGGCTGCACCGAAAGACCTCGGAGATAAGGGTGGAGACATGGGTGGAGGAAATGTCGTGCATGGCGATGTTCTTTACCCCGCCGCCAGACCCGCAGCCAGAAGGTTGACAGCGTTCTCGGTGTCGCCGTACATGGAGGCGTACAGCACCGCAACGGCCCGCTCCTCCGGCTCGTAGCGGCTCCACTTGTCGTACTTGTCCAGAAGGTAGTCCAGATTGCTGCGCCAGATGGGGCCGTGGAGGGGGCAGATCATGGCAATGTCCAGTCCGGAGAGCTTCTTCAGCGCGGCCTGCACCTGGAGGCCGTACTTGCCCACGATATTGCCGTAATAGCGGCGGGTCGTCCAGCCAGTCCCGGTCGAAGTTCAGCTCGTCGTTAAACAGATTGCCGCCCGTGGCGCCGAAGGAGCCGAAAGCGTCGGCGGAGAAGAGAAGCTTCTCGCTGGACTCATAGGTCATCATGACCTCCGGCCAGTGGACCATGGGAGTCATATGGAATTGGAGGGTATGCCCGCCCAGGGAGAGGGTATCCCCTTCCTTGACGGTGACGGTGCGCCCGTCCAGGGGGAAATCATAGAATTGCCCCATAAAGGCGAAGGTCTTGGCGTTGCCCACCAGTTTGAGAGTGGGGAAGCGGAGCAGCAGCGTCTCAATGCTGGCGCAGTGGTCGGGCTCCATGTGGTTGATCACCAGGTAGTCCAGCGGGCGGCCGTCCAGGGTGTGGAGCACGTTCTCCAGGAACTGGCGGGAGATGGAGGAGTCCACGGTGTCCACCACGGCGGTCTGCTCGTCCAGGATCAAATAGGAGTTGTAAGAGACGCCGCGGGTGATGGGAAAGAGGTTCTCGAACAGGGCCAGCCGGCGGTCGCTTCCGCCCACCCACCAGACCTGCTCTGTCAGCTTGCGGGTACAATACATATGGCATTCTCCTTTGAAACGGGGCCTGGCGCCAGTGCGGGAAAGCCCGGCGGGACCAGGCGAAATCTGTCTTTTCCAATCCATTATCATAGCAGACCTGCGATACTCCGTCAAGGGTACAGACGGAGAGGAATGGCCGGAAAACACAAGATTTATGGGGGGTCTTCACAAAAAAAGTTAGATTCCTCTTTCCAAACAGGAATCAACCGTCACCGGGACCTCCAACCGTCCGAAATAGTCCCCCGTATCCTGGACGGAGAGCTCGTCCAGCAGCAGCTCTCCGTAGGCGCTGCCGGTGGGGCGCAGGCTCCGGCTCGCCAGAAAGGCGTGGAGTCCTGCCCAAGCCCGCTCGAAATCGTCTGGAATGCTTCGTCCATAGGCGACGGCGTACCGCCCAGCCGGCTTCCAGGCGTTACCCCGTCGGCCGCCGGTTTTAAAATAGAGGCGGTAGCGCCAAACGGGCTCTCCACTGGCGGTGCTGTCCGGTGTGATGAGTACTCCGGCCGGGTGGCCCAGATGGACGCCCTTCCCGGCGGCATACTCGTAGGCAAAGATTTCGCTCTCCTCGCCGCTGAGGCCGTCCGGGGCGGGGGGACACAAAAAGATGCGTTCCCGGGGCCGCTCCTCCAGCAGATAAGCGCCTTCCGCGTGGGCCAGGGCCTCCTGGGCCAAGGAGGCGCGCAGCTTCATGATCTCGCTGGTCTCCCGCAGGCGGGCGATCTCGGCCTGGATGCGCTCCTCCTGTTGAGCGAAGAAGGCAAGCATCCGCTCCGGTGTGCGGCCGGCGGAGTAGCGCCGGATGTCCTCCAGCCCCACCTCCAGCAGGCGGAGGGAGCTGATGAGGTAGGCGGAGTTGAGCTGACTGCGCGCGTAATAGCGGTAGTTGTTCTCACCACGCTGCTCCGGGCAGAGCAGGCCGATGCGGTCGTAGAAGCGCAGGTTGTCCCGGCTGATGCCCGTCAGGCGGGAGAACTCCAGGATGGAGAGCTGCTTTTTCTGATTCATGGCGGGCCTCCGGTTCTCTTAATTTTTTCTTGACATTGAAGTCGCTCTAAGGTTTATGATACCTCTTGCCGGTAAAAAAAGCAAGACGGCAAAGGAGGCCCTCATGAAATACCTGCGATCCTTTTACAAGCGGCACCGGGGTATGGCGGCGCTGGCCCTGCTCCTTCTGCTGGGCCAGGTGGTGGGCACGCTGCTCATCCCGGCCCTGATTGCCAACGTGGTGGACCTGGGCATTTTGCCTGGGGATATGGACGCCATTCTCCGCACGGGCGGGCAGATGCTGGCCGTGGCCCTGCTGTCGGCGGCGGTGGCCGCCGCCGGGAGCTGGGTGACCGCCGACCTGGGCGCCCGCTTTGGCTTTGAAATGCGCTCCCTGCTCCTGCGCAAGAGCCAGGAGCTCTCCCTCCACCAGTTCGACGAGGTGGGCGTTTCATCTATGATCACCCGCACCACCTCCGACATCACCAACCTGCAGCAGACCATGGGGATGGTGCTCCAGATGGTGGTGCCCGCTCCCCTCATTGTAGGCGCGTCCATCGTGATGACGGCCATGGTCACCCCGGTCATGGCCGTCATACAGGTGGGCTTTATGGCGGCGCTGGCGGCGGTGGCCGCCGTGGTGCTCCGAAAGTCCAACGCCCTCTCCCGCAGCATCCAGGTGCGCCTGGACCGCATCAACCGTGTGGTGCGGGAGGCGGTCACCGGCGTGCGGGTGATCCGGGCCTTCGGCAATGAGGCCTATGAGGAGGCCCGCTCCGGCGACGCCTACCGCTCCTACGCCGACAACATGATCCGCCTGAACCGGCTCTTTGCCGTGGCTATTCCGGTGGTGTGGATGCTCATGGGCGCCCTCATGGCCGTGGTGCTGTGGGCGGGCGGCGTGCTCACCCTGGGCGGCGGCATGGAGGTGGGGCAGATCACCGCCGTCACCGAGTACTCCATCCTGACCATGGGTTACCTGCTCATGGCGGTGTCGGTGCTCACCACGCTGCCCAAGGCCAGGGCCTGCCTGGCACGCCTCACCGCCCTGCTGGATACCCGGCCCGACGTGGAGGACGGGGCCGCTTCCGCCGCTGTGGCCGGGCCCGGCCGCCCGGCGGTGGAGTTTGACCACGTGAGCTTCTCTTACCCAGGGGCGGAGGAGCCTGTGCTCCGGGATATCTCCTTCACCCTGTATCCAGGCCAGACCGCCGCCGTGATCGGCAGCACCGGCTCGGGCAAGAGCACCCTGGCCGATCTGCTGCTGCGGCTTCACGATGTGGGGGAGGGGGCCATCCGCGTGGGCGGCGTCGATGTGCGTACCCTCACCCAGCAGGAGCTGCGGGAGCGCATCGGCTGCGTCCCCCAGAAGGCGTTCCTGTTCAGCGGTACCATCGCGGAGAATCTGCGCATGGGCCGGCCGGACGCTACGGACGAGGTGCTGTGGCGGGCCCTGGGCATTGCCCAGGCCGCCGACTTTGTGGAGCGGCTCCCTTTAGGGCTGGATGCCCCGGTGGCCCAGGGGGGCACCAACTTCTCCGGCGGTCAGCGGCAGCGGCTGTCCATCGCCCGGGCGCTGGTGAAGGATGCCGGGGTGCTCCTCTTTGACGACAGCTTTTCCGCCCTGGACGTGAAGACCGACGCCGCCCTCCGCCGTGCCCTGCGGGAGCAGGTGGTGCGCCCCGCCAAGCTCATCGTGGCCCAGCGGGTGAGCACCATCCTGGACGCCGACCTGATTCTAGTGCTGGACGAGGGGCGGCTGGTGGGCGCCGGCACCCACGGGGAGCTGCTGGAGACCTGCCCAGTCTACCGGGCCATCGCGGACAGTCAGATGCAGAGAGAGGGGGCGTGAGCATGGCACGCAGAAAGAAAACCGAAAAGCGGGAGCTCTCCCATGAGGACATCCCCCGCAACACCAGGGCCACCGCCCGGCGGCTGCTGGGCCGGATGGCCCGCCAGTGGTGGAAGCTGCTGCTGGTGGCCGGGGCGGCGCTGCTCAGCTCCGCCTCCTTCACCGCCATTCCCCTGGCGGTTGGAATGGGCATCGACCGGCTGGTGGACGCCATCCGGGCCTTTGACGGCTCCGCCGGCGTGGTGGAGACCGCCGCCGGAGCCCTGGGGCTGCCCGTGCTGCTGGTGGCCGCCGCGGCGCTGTTCAGCAGCCTGATGTCCTATGTGCAGCAGTATATCATCGCCACCGTGGGGGAGGAGCTGACCCTCTCCCTGCGCCAGGACGTCAGCGCCAAGCTCAACCGCCTGCCCCTGCGCTACTTTGACGGACACAAGACCGGCGACATCATGAGCCGGGTCACCAACGATCTGGAAAAGGTGTCCTCCGTGATGCAGGTGGGACTGATGCAGCTGGTGTCATCGGTGTTTACCATTGCTCTGGCTGCGGCGGCCATGGTGATGCTCAGTCCCAGGCTCTTTCTGGTGGTGCTGGTCTCCCTGGCCCTCAGCATGACGGCCACCGGCTACGTCTCCGCCCTGGCCCAGCGGGCCTACGGCGGCAATATGGCGGCCATGGGGGCGCTGACCGGCAAGGTGGAGGAGCTGTACGCGGGCAACCGGGTGGTCAAGGTGTTCAACCGGCAGGCGGCCATGCTGGAGGAGGCGGAGGCCCTCAACGAGGCCCAGTTCCGCGCCCAGCGCCGGGCCCAGTTCGCCGACTACGCCATCTACCCCGCCATCCGCGTGCTGGGCCAGCTCGGCTTCATCGCCACCGCCGTCCTGGGCGGCGGCATGGCCCTGGGCGGGGCTATCACCCTGGGCACTGTGCAGGCCTTTTTGCAGTATGTCAACCAGATCGCCGAGCCGGTGACCGAGGCCTCCTATGTCATCACCTCCCTCCAGGCCGCCATCGCGGGGGCCGAGCGGGTGTTCGCCCTGCTGGACGAGGAGGAGGAGCGGCCCGATGCGGCAGGGGATGCCTCCGTGATCACGCAGGGCCACGTGGAGTTTCGCCATGTGCGCTTCGGCTACACACCGGAGCGCACCCTGATCCACGACCTGAACCTGGAGGTGCACCCCAACGAGATGGTGGCCATCGTGGGCCCCACCGGCGGCGGCAAGACCACCCTGGTCAACCTGCTGATGCGCTTCTATGAGCTGGACGGCGGCTCCATCTCCATCGACGGACAGGACATCACCGCCCTGCCCCGGGGGGAGCTGCGGCGGCGCATCGGCATGGTGCTCCAGGACGCCTGGCTCTTTGAGGGCACCATCGCGGAGAACATCGCCTACGGCCGGCGGGACGCCACCCGGGAGGAGATCGTGGCGGCGGCCAGGGCGGCCTGCTGCGACCACTTCATCCGCACCCTGCCCCAGGGGTACGACACCCCGCTTTCCGGGGAGACCACCGGCGTGTCCCAGGGACAGATGCAGCTTCTGACCATCGCCCGGGCCATGCTCACCGACCCGGCCATCCTGGTGTTGGACGAGGCCACCTCCAGCGTGGATACCCGAACCGAGGTGGAGATCCAGAAGGCCATGGCACGTTTAATGGAGGGCAAGACCAGCTTTGTCATCGCCCACCGCCTGTCCACCATCCGCAGCGCGGATCTGATCCTGGTGGTGCGGGACGGCGACATCGTGGAGCGGGGCACCCACAGAGAACTGATGGCCCGGGACGGCTTTTACGCCTCCCTCTACCGCAGCCAGTTCGAGGCGGCGTGACGGGAGAAGGTGGCCCGTCACTTGCCCCAGGGCCTGCGTTGCTGCCCCTTTTACCCTTCCTTTAAATATTTGCCCACAACTTTATAGCATTTTTTCATTTTGGTGTGAAAAGGAGCCCGTTGCAGAACCGTTTTATTC
>ERZ791925.1269-NODE-1269-length-12968-cov-5.597228_pt1 | contig 12968 bp, 10 predicted proteins | sample MGYA00510132_ERZ791925 | MGnify/ENA primary metagenome ERZ791925 (study PRJEB30046, sample SAMN00792075) | human gut metagenome | study: EMG produced TPA metagenomics assembly of the A metagenome-wide association study of gut microbiota in type 2...
CAGCGGCAACTCTGATATCTTATCATAACCGCTTTCGTTTGTCAACAACTTTTTTGAAATCTTTTTTCGTCTTGGAAAACTTTGTTTTCCGTGACAGGTATTTATGTTAACATATCTGTCAGACTTTGTCAACAACTTTTTTTGAAATCTTTTCAAGTTTCTTTCGAGCTGTTGTGTTGTCTCGGTGCTGCCTCAACAACGAATCTGAGTATATCATCCCCCACTGTACTTGTCAACACTATTTTTCGAATTTTTTGCACAAATTATCCCCTGCTACGTCAATTCCGCATAAACAGGGGATTTTTGCCATGTTTCTATTCTGTTTTTTACTATTTTACAAAGAACGGAAGCTTTTGTCCGAGCTGTTCCACCAGATATGCCAGATAGTTATTTTCATACAAACATGTAAGTATTCTGCTGTCTCTGGTATAATCTACGATCACCTGGCCCAGGGTTCCCAGGTCTCTGAAGATATTAAATGCGTATATTGTCCAAACAATTAGAACAGTTTCTAAGATTCCAACCACAATACCTAGTAATTTGTCCAGGCTATGTACTATAGGTAGTTTCACGATCATCTTTGCCGAGAAAAATACGATATTAAGAAGATGATGCACCAAACCGATCGCCGCCAGCAACAGTATTGTCAGGATCACATTGAATATCTTTCCATCAAAGTAACTGCTCAGACCATTCCCGATCAGGAACAGCACCACACAGGTAATCAGCAGGGAGATCAGAGAGATCAGGGATTTTACCATTCCCTTCTTGTAGCCGTCCATCACCATGCAGATCAATACTACTGCCATGATGACCAGTAATAAATTCAGATTCATTGGTATACTCCTTTATTTTAACTGTATCGTATCTATTGTACTATCTGTCACCAGATAATATTTGTAGGAACCTCCTGCAGGAAGCAGAAGCCGGGCACTCTTACCGAAGCTGCCATGGTATTTTTCCACACCGTCCGTTGTAAAGATCTGGCACTCCGATTCGTTGTAGATCACCATGTCATCATCCCCGAAGAAAATATCCGTATAATCCACATCAAAATAGTAGCTGCCCACCTTTGCCGCCGAAGTATTGTACACATCCATGCGGTACTTGGTCTCCGCCTGGTCCGAAAGGAACACCAGTCCTACATATTTATCGCTGTAGAAAACCGACTGGATCTCGTCGTCATACAGGTATTCTCCCGCCGTCACAGGCTTCTGGGTACCCGAATAGATCATAAGGCGGCTGTCTCCTACCGCAAACGCTGTATCATTATTCATAAACTGCACTTTCGGCACGACCAGGTCGGAATAAGAATATGCGCTGACCATATAATCACTCTGATTCTCGCCCACCGGTCCGAAATTGTAGAATGTCACATTACTTTTTACTACGCCTGCATCCACATACAGGTAACTGATTGCCAGAAGCTCTCCGTCCGGTGACAAACTGACGGATACCGGATAACCTCCATCCGTCATATGCGCCTGTCCCGTGTAGCTGTTGGTACCGTCCGCTTCGTAAGTCATGATCCATGCCACATCCGTATCCGCCAGCACTGTTGTCACTCTTCCCGTTTCCGACACTGTGATATTTCGGATCGGCATGGTCGTTGTAATAGTTCCCAGTTGCTTGTCCGTATTCTGCACGTAGATCTCACGGCCGTTATAACTGCCGATAGCTGCCACATCGCCACAAGTAGCGATCTTCACATCCTGAATCACATAAGTCTGATTCCACTTTACATTTCCCTTGGCATCCGTACAGTGAGCGCCGTCTTTACTATATGTAAGAATACTGTTTTTCAACCGTATGTCTGTGGCATCCGATGAGACCTCCCGGCTAGTGGAAGATACGGTGTCATATCCCGTATAGATATGTCTCTTTGCCTGTACCACCACAAGAGCAAGTGCCGCTCCCAAAGCCGCCACCACCAACAGCACCCGGTACACGATTTTCAGCCGGTGTTTACGGATCTTTTTCTTATAGTCATCCTGACTCTTTTGCCGCTTTTCTTTTTCCTTCAGATAATTCTTGATATCTGCTGCCATGTATCTGTTTCCTTATGTATTATCGTAACTATTAAGAATCGCATTCGCAAAATTACTGCGGCGCAGTCTGCTTTTTGCTCATGTAGTTACAGTATAACACACTTCCCCTTTTTGAAAATAAGTTTTTTACGGGAGAAGGATTTCCTGACCGATCTTGATATCATCGGGGTCAGCAATACCGTTCAGGGAACAGATCTCAGATACTTTACTGTTGCTGCCGTAGTTCCGCAGAGAAATACCGATCAGTGTGTCCCCTCTCTGGATAGTATAATGTGTGGGTTGAGCAACCGCCTCCACTGTAGGAGTCTCTGCCACTGCAGGTTCTGCCGTCTGTGTCACATCCTGTATTGTTTCCTGTGTCGTGTTCTGTTCTGTTGTCTCCGTCACATCTGTCGTATTTTTTGTGACATTGCTGTCCGCAGAGGTTCCATCCGCTACACTGCCCGTATTTTCTTCCGTCGGATCTACAGCACTGTTCCCTGTTCCATCCATTGATGCATTTTCCGTGCCTTCCGGCATCACTGTCTCTGCTGCAGTCCCAGTAGTATTTCCCGCCGCAGCATTTTCCTGTCGCAGGGCATCCTCCAGCTTGTCCTCCGCCACCAGTGTGCTGATCTGGCTCTGTTCCTCCACCGCATCCGGCAGTTTCTGCTCCATCAGGTTGCTCATGGCCTGCCTGGCTGTCTCCCCCAGGGATTCTCCGGTGCTTTCCTGCCGCATCAATGCCAATGCCATCACGCAGAGCAGAACAAAGACACCGGCAGCCGCCATTTTCATACGACGCAGTCCAGTCGTTGACATGGGTATAATATTATCCGGTTCCCTGCGTCTGTTCTCTACCGCTCTGCGATATTCCACAGGTGCATTCTCCGTATGTCCGGCGGCACGGAAGGCATTTCCGCTCTCCTGTCTCTGTCTGCGTTCCTCCTGCCGTTTCTTCACCACTTCGTATTTTTCCTGATCCACCTTCTCCGGTTCTGCCTCTTCCCCCCGGTTCTCCAACATATACGCCAGCATACTGTCATTTTTTTCATAGAACTGCGCATACCCCGCCACATACCGGCAGATCTCCTGTTCGCAGATCTGGAAACCTTCCACCATCTCACCATTCAGTATCTGGTAGCCTAAAAAGGTCATTTCCGAAAAATACTTTCTCCGCAGCTTCTCAATCTCCTGTTCCTGCGCCTGGGACAGGTGCCGCACCGGCTTCTGCAGGAAATTCAGCTTTGCGGAGCCATAGGCGAATAGATATGCCACACCGTCCTCTGCTGTCTTCCTGCCGTATAATGCTATGGCAATATCCTTGTTCTGTGCCATTCCATTCATTTGTTTTATGTAAGATACCACATAATCTTCCACATAGATTCTGCAGTGCTTGTCCGCCTCTCCGATCTGCGTTATGTTCTTCGGTAATTCCATACAAAAAACACCTCCCATGCCGTTTCTATCAGTTATCACTAACTATAGCATCCGCACAGGAGGTATTTTAGCGTTCTTTGTCGCACCTCTTCAAAAACAGTTCGACAAAGTTTGCACCATATTCTATGTATTCTTAGCTATGCTTCAAACTTATATACGGTAACAGAATCGTATTCTCTGCCGTTCTCCCCGCCAAATACATAGGAGGGGAAATTCTCATGATGAATGGTATCCGGGAAATACTGGGTCTCCAATGCAAAACCGCAGCGGTTGCCGTAGGTCACCCCATCTTTTCCGGGCTGTACATCAATAAAATTGCCTGCATAAAACTGCACTCCTGGCAGGGTGGTGTATGCCTTCATTACTCTGCCGCTCTTCGGGCCTTTTACTGTGGCAATATGCCGTAATGTACCGTCATCGTTCCATCCATCGATCACGAAATTATGGTCATAGCCTCCGGTCAGGAGTAACTGCTCATAATCTTCCCGGATGTCTCTGCCGATCTTCTTGGGCTGTGTAAAATCCATGGGTGTGCCTGCTACCGCACGAATCTCACCGGTAGGGATCGATCCTGCTGCCACCGGAGTAAAGTGAGAGGCTCTCAGCCACAGTTCATGCTCTTCAATGCTGCCTGCACCGTGACCGTCCAGATTGAAATAGGAATGGTTGGTCAGGTTGATAATGGTCTTCTTGTCACTGGAAGCATGGTAATGCAGAGTCAGCTCATTCTCTTCACTCAGAGAGTAGGTTACGGATACCTTCTTATTGCCTGGAAATCCCAGCTGCCCATCCTCATCCTCCAGAGAAAATGTCACGCTGTTCTCTCCGATCTCTGCATCCCAGAGTCTCTTATGGAATCCCAGTTGCTTATGGGTATGTAAATTGTTGGCACCGTCATTTTTGTCCAGCTGATAAGTAACGCCATCCAGCGTATACTCTGCACCGCCGGTACGGTTCGCACAGGGGCCGATCACCGTGCCGAAAAAGCTGTCGTTGCCGTAATAGCTCTCACCATTGTCAAATCCCAGCACCAGGTCGTCCGCCTTGCCCGCGGCATCCGGTACCAGTACGCGCACCAGAGTAGCGCCCAGATCTGTCACCGCTGCCTTCATACCCTTACTATTACTCAGGGTATACAGCGAGATCTCTTTCCCTTCCGGGCTTTTCCCAAATAAACTTTTTGTTACTGCCATTGTCTTTCCCTCCCACTTTTATCCATTTTTATTTCATGCATACTGTCTATAATTCCACTCTGCCCTCTAAAGCGCGGAGTAATGTTACCTCATCAATATATTCCAGATCTCCTCCTACAGGGACACCACTGGCAATTCTGGTCACCTTGATTCCTGTGGGCTTGATAAGCTTGCTGATATACATTGCCGTGGTCTCACCTTCCAGGCTGGAATTGGTTGCGATAATGACCTCCTCCACATCACCCTGCAGGCGTTCCATCAGTTCCTTCAGCTTGATGTCACCGGGTCCCACACCCAGCATCGGGGAAATGGCACCATGCAGTACATGGTACACGCCCTCATATTTGCCGGTCTTCTCATAAGCCGCCAGATCTCTGGTGTTCTCAACCACCATAATGGTACGATGATCCCGTCTGGGATTCGCACACACCGGGCAGAGTTCCTTATCCGTCAGAGTATAGCATTCCTTGCAATAGCGGACATTGGCTCTGGCTTCGATCATGACGTTTGCCAGTCTGTCCACACGGTCCTTCGGCATATTGATCAGGTGAAAAGCCAGTCGTTGTGCGGACTTACTGCCAATCCCCGGAAGGGCTGCCAGTTCTTCTATTAATTTATTGATCTGTCCGCTGTAGAGTTCCATTAGAAAGGAAATCCTCCTAATCCTCCGGTCATTTTGCCCATAAGTTCTGCATTGGCTTCATCCGCCTTGCGCAGTGCTTCGTTGGCTGCTGCCACGATAGCATCCTGCAGAGTCTCGATATCCTCGGGATCCACGATCTCCTCTGCCAGCTTGATGGATGTGATCTCTTTTTTACCGTTGATGGTCACTTCCACAGCTCCGCCACCTGCGGATGCGGAGAACTCCTTGGTCTCCAGTTCCTTCTGTCCTTCTTCCATCTGACGCTGCATTCTCTGTGCCTGCTTCATCAGATTATTCATATTTCCGGGCATTGCGCCTCCGGGAAATCCACCTCTTTTTGCCATGTTGCTGTTTCCTCCATATTATTTATAATTGATTTCTCCGTGCTGCGCACTTTCGAAATCATAACATATATTCGCATTTCGGACTATTGTCCTACGTGCTCATATATGGTTGAGTTATTATTCTATCTTACCTTATCTGTAAGGCTGCCGCAATCCCAAATTCACGCAGGATCACTCTTCCTCATCGATCTCCATGTTGATGACCTTACTGAGATCCACATAGTTGTCTTCGAATTCTCTGCTGCTTTCCACCGTCTGGATCGTCACTTCAATCTCTTTGCTGGAAAAATCGGACAACAGCATTTCCAACTGCTGCTTGTTCTGTTCGTGGGCTTCCCCCTTGAAATAATCGGAAGCCAGTCCGTCCTCCAACACCACCATGAGCTTGTTGTCTCCACCCAGACTTAATCGGGCGTTTTTCAGATACATCTTCATGGGATTCTCGGCATTTCCCACGATGGCCGGCCATTTCCGTACGATCTCCTGGATATCCTCGGGGACCGCCTTCGGCAACTGTGGCTTCGGCTTTGCCACACCGGCCTGCGGCACTCCCTGTGCTCCGGGAGCTCCGGCAGGCATCTGGGCCGCCGTGACTACAATACCGTTCTCGACCTTTTCCTCCACCTGGCGGATTCTATCCAGGACCGCCTCCTGATCCGTCTCCATCTCCGGCTTGCACAGCTTGATCAGCGCGATCTCTACCAGAATACGTTTCTGTGCCGCATAGCGGATCTGGCCGGACAGTTCGGAGAAAATATGAATATAGCGGATGATCTGGTCCATGGACAGCATGGAAGCTTCTTCCTTCAGATTCGCCAGATTGTCCGTAGACATGTCTATGACATCCTCCAGATTATCCGCTGTCTGTACCAACATCAGATTCCGCAGATACCAGGTAAAGTCCGTGACAAACTGTACCAGCTCCCTGCCCTGCATGACGATCTCTTCCAACAGTTCAATGCAGCCTAACACATTCCGGTCCATAACGAAGCGCAGCAACCTGCTGAACACTTCCGTATCCACTGCCCCCAGCACATCCAGGGTCATATCGTAGGTCAGTTCTTTGCCCAGATGGAAGGCAATACACTGATCCAACAGGCTCAAGGCATCACGCATGGAGCCGTCTGCCACCTTGGCAATGTAGCGCAGAGCTCTGTCCTCCACCTGTACCTGCTCCGTGTCCATCAGTTCCTTCATGCGATCCGTGATGGTATCAATGGAGATTCGTTTAAAATCATATCTCTGGCAGCGGGACAGGATCGTAATGGGGATCTTGTGCACCTCTGTGGTCGCCAGAATAAAAATAACATAAGATGGCGGCTCTTCCAGCGTTTTTAACAATGCGTTGAAAGCTCCGGGGGAGAGCATATGCACCTCGTCGATGATGTAGACCTTGTATTTTCCCTCCGCAGGGGAATAGGATACCTCGTCGATGATCTCACGGATATTGTCCACACCGTTGTTGGAAGCCGCATCGATCTCGATGACATTCATGCTGGCTCCCGCCGCAATCGCCTTACAAATACGGCATTCCCCACAGGGGCCGTCCTCTGTGGGGTGTTCACAGTTCACTGTTTTCGCAAAAATCTTTGCCACCGTAGTCTTACCGGTACCTCTCGTTCCGGTGAAAAGATACGCATGACCGATCCGGTTCGCCCGCAGCTGATTCTTCAGTGTGGTCACGATATGATCCTGACCTTTGACGTCGGAAAAAGCATCCGGACGAAACTTCCGGTATAGTGCTGTATATGACATGTATTCTCTCTCTTCCTTGTAACTATTCAGAGCCATCAAATATTAGCAGATGCTTGGCGAAAATAGTTACTCATTCATTTTCTGTCTTAATCGCCGAAGCAGATGCCCAGCAGCTTCGCTTCCTGTACGATGGTAGCATCGGGATCCACGGTCTTTAACTTGCCCGCTACATCCTCTAACGGAACCCTTACGATCTCACGGTTCTTGTAACCTACCATGAATCCATACTGATTATCCAGGATCAGCTTGCCTGCCTCGGAGCCCAGACGGCTGGCGAATACTCTGTCATAAGGGCAGGGGCTTCCGCCTCTCTGCATATGGCCGGGTACGGTGACACGTACTTCTCTGCCGGTCTTCTCCTGGATCTGTGCAGCCACTTCGTAAGATACGGAAGGGAACGGATATTTTTCCATCTTTTTCTTGTAGTCTTTTTTGGTCAGGGCAGCATCTTCCCTGGAAATCGCACCCTCAGCCACAGCGATAATGGTAAAACGGCAGCCCTTTTTGTCCCTGTCTTCGATCTTCTCGATCACCTTATCGATATCATAAGGGATCTCTGGAAGCAGGATGATGTCCGCACCGCCTGCCATTCCGGCATTCAGGGTCAGCCACCCTACTTTATGTCCCATAACTTCCACGATAAATACTCTGCCGTGGGAAGCTGCTGTGGTATGGATGCAGTCGATGGCATCCGTAGCAATATCTACTGCGCTCTGGAAACCGAAGGTCATATCAGTACCCCACAGGTCATTGTCGATGGTCTTGGGCAGGGTCACGATATTCAGTCCTTCCTTGCGCAACAGGTTCGCAGTCTTGTGGGTGCCGTTACCACCGAGAATTACAAGGCAGTCCAGCTGCAGCTTGTAATAGTTCTGCTTCATGGCTTCGACTTTGTTCAGCCCGTTGGGATCCGGATCCTGGATCGTCTTGAAGGGGGTACGGGAGGTTCCCAGGATCGTGCCGCCCTTGGTAAGGATGCCGGAGAAATCCTTGTCTGTCAGCATGCGGAAATTACCGTAAATCAGTCCTCTGTAGCCATCGAGGAAGCCATAGATCTCGACCTCTTCCTTACTGTTCGCCAGGGTCTTCACCACACCTCTCATGGCAGCATTTAATGCCTGGCAGTCACCACCGCTCGTCAACATTCCGATTCTCTTCATCGTAGGATCCTCCGTTTTCTATATTTCATTATTTTCTCTTGCGTTTGCTGTAACTATGCAAAACTGTCTTCGTTCTGCCAATACTTATTTCTATTTTAATACATTTATTTTCATCTGAAAATAGTTTGTTGTAATTTCCGGCAGATTTCTCCCCTATGGCAAAACAAACCTCAGAAGCACCGGGCCTCTGAGGTTCGCTTATCATCTTATCATACGTTATTTGAATTTAAACTTTCCTTTGATCATGGTCACGTAGACAGCTGCGCCGCCACCGCCGACCACTACGGCTCCGGCTGCTGCCGCTGCCGCCACGCGGCCTGCGTTCGTTCCCTTACCGGAGGTCTCCGTTATCTGCTCTGTGCCGGATTCCTGAGAGTCGGAAGTCTGGGCGGTCATGGAATCTATCCGCTCCTCCTGCGGTGCTTCTCCACTCGATTCCTGCGTGTCCTGTGCCTCCCCGGAGGGCTTTGCCGCATCTTCCTTACGGTTTTCGTCCGCAGCGGGTGTTGTCGGGGGCACGGGAATTACAGAAGGCTTTACCACACCGGGTGTGACAGGCGTTGCCGTGGCTGCGGGAGGTGTTGCCGTGTCCGTGGCCTTCTGGTCCGTATTGGACGCCTGACTGCTGTCATCGTCGTCATCATCGTCATCGTCGTTACTGGCAGCAGGCTTCTTCGGTGCGATCTCATAACCGCAGACGGTACAGATCTCCGCCCGTTCTGTGGTGGCCGCGCCACCGGATGCATGTTTTTCCGTATTGCTGGTGATTCCACAGACACCACACTTATGCCAGTGTCCGGTCATATCGGACAGATATCCTTCTGCCCAGCTATGATCCGTCTTCGGAAGAACAATCTCTGTCGCTGTTATGCTCTTGCTTCCGTCCGCGGATGCAAAATACAGTCCGCAGACGTCGCAGGTCCAGTATTCGATGCTGCCCTCTGCCTGACAGGTGGGTTCCACCCGGTCGTGTCGGTTCAGCGGGCCGTGACCGGAGTTCCATGTCTTCGATACGGCGGGGCTTGCGTTATAATCATCGGTTTCTGCATAGCGGATCTGTGCAGTCACCTTCTCGTTGTGACCGACTCCGGTGGATTTGGTCTGCCCCCAGTCCGTTCCATCAAAGCTGAATTCCACGTCAGTGCGATCTGTGGTGATCTGCGCCGCCAGATCATTGCCGCTGACGGTAAAGGTCATGTCAAAGGCATCCGGATCCGGGGTATCCTCGCGGTCTGCTTTTGCGGTGCGAAGGATGTGCACACCAACATGGAAATTCTCATAATTCTGTGACTGTAATTCAACCAATAATGTGGCAGTCTTATTGATATCTTCCACAGCATTTTCTCCCAGGGTAAATATCAGCTTTCCTTCCGAATATTCAACCTTGGAATCTGCTGCCAAAATGTTCTCTGAATCCTCTCTCGTTATAACAGTCATTCCTGTTTTTCCCAGATCTTCGGACAGCCCCGGTATCTGCACCGCCTTCTCTCCTTTGGCCGCCCAACTGTATTTGAGATCCAAGTCTTGAATCTTCGGAGCAATTGCTTTACTGATTTCCAATTTTACCTGTGCCGTCAGCGTCTGATAGTATTCCGGATGCTCATTAGGAATAAACGTTGCCGTGTAGGTCTCACTATCGCCAACATAAGGAACCTTGTCATCATCGCTCTGGATCTGCCAGGTTCCGTCGATGGTCTTGGTTTCCAGTTTTGCCGTCAGTCCTGCCACTGTGAGTACACTCAGCTTATTGCCATAGGTTCCACTGGCGATGCCAACACCCTCTGCCCTAAGTGCTGCCGGGGCGATATTCACAGTCAGATCCTTCGTCGTCTGCTCCGGGAAGAAAGAAGAGTTTGTCCCGGTGTAAACGAGGGTGAACGTGGTCTCGCCCACGGTCTGCGCCTTGTAAGTTGCGGTGCCGTTTTGGATCTGCGCTGCGCTTACCACCGTGGTATCCCCGATCCGGATCTCAAAGCTGCCCTCCGTATCTTCCGCAGAGATGGGCTGTCCGTCTGTCGCAAAGTTTACCAGTGCCTTTGCGTTAAAAGTAATATCTTGTCCATAGGTGGGAGTAGCGTTATCTGTTCTCTCGAACAGCAGACCCGTGGTGTAATTCACACCAACTGCATTATTCTCCCCAAGAGAAGGGTAGTAGGCGATTCCGGTCTCTTTATCGTTGGCTTTCTTTGTCCAGAGTTCGGTGTTAAAGCCGTTTGTTTTGAGTTCTTCGAAAAAGCTGGAAGAGGTCAGTTGCAGGGTCGTACGCCCCAAATTGCGTTCATCATCTGTTTTACATATATCTTTATTGAAATAGCAATTTGTTGCACCGCTATCTCCACTATACACTATTCCTGCACGATCTCCATCACCTGCAATAGCAGCTATACTAATGCAATGATCGATAACTGTAAATGGACTATTGCCGCAGATTCCTGCCGCCGCAGATCTTCCCTGCACGTCTCCTTCAAAAAAGCACTGGGAAATCATAGTACCTTGTCCGGCATTGCCGCAGATTCCACCTGCTGTATGCCCTTTTACCGTTCCAGTAAAGGAGCAGCCATAAATTTCACCCACAGACAAATTTCCGCAAATTCCTCCTGCAATGTCACTCGAAACGATGGCTCCGTTGGCAGCCAACAGCATTACCTTACCGCTTTCTTTTTCACTGTTTAGGGTTTTTGAATAGCCTATTGTGCCAAATAAACCAGAACTATAAGTCTGCTTATCTTCTGTCATATCGATATGGCCTATCGTATGTCCGTCTCCACTGAATTTTCCTGTGTACGGAGTTCCTGGATCTCCAATGGAACTGAGTTGTACTCCGCTCACATCTATATCGTTCTCCAAGACGTAGTTTCCGCTCCATTTTGTATCATCCCGTCCGATGGCTACGAATTCCTCCGCCGTGGTGATCAGGGTATAGATATCCCAGTCGTCGCCATTCGTTGTAACATAGTTATAAACCGGTACGGAAGCAGCCTTCATCTCTCCGATCTTTGTCACCTTTGTCAGATTGATGTAAGTCCCTTTGGCTGTACCAAATCTACTTCCTGTACCTGTAGCCACTGCAGTGTTGGTATCGACACTGCCCTCATTCCAGATTGTAGAATTCAAGCCCTCCGGAAGTGCACCGCAAAGCTGGCTGGTAGTCAGGGGAATCACCTTATCGCTTGCTCCTTCTCCCACCCCGGCATTATTCAAATCACTGTTGTAATAGCAGTTGCCGATAAAGTTCATATCATTCGAATCCGTGCTTCCAGCTATGCCACCAACATTTTTGCCATTCCCTGTAATCTTACCACAATTCAGGCAATTACTGATGTCATACCTATTCGCTGATGCACCGGTAATACCACCTACATAGCTATCCTGTTGAGAAACTGTTACAGCACCTATATTATAACAGTATTGAACTACGCCGTTTCCAACGTTTCCTTCATAACTGGCAGTGCCCATGATTCCGCCTGCTGTAGAAATTCCACTTACTGAACTGCTATTGTAGCAGCCGGAAATATTTCCTATCAGACTTCCGCATACACCGCCTACCTGCCGCCTCGCACAAATCGTGTTTTCGATACTATAGCAGTCAGAAATATTTGCTCCTACTCCAGCAATTGCGCCCACAAAGCTTTTACCAGAAATATTAGCCCCCTTTACTGTGACACTTTTTATATAGCTGGAAGCAGTGGTAAAGTTGTGGCACTCTCCAAACAGACCCACATAGGAGGCTTCCTTTCCTGTAATTTTCATTCCGGTTATTGTATGTCCGCCGCCGTCAAAGCCTCCCCAGAAAGGGTTGCCATCTGTACCTATCGGCGTCCACTCCTTACCGCTAAGGTCAAGGTCAGAAACCAGCCGAAAATGCACCCTTTGATAATCCGTGCCATTATTCACCTGCTGCGCCAGATACGCAAGCTGCTCTGCATTTTCAATCAGCCAGGGTTCTTCTTTTGTGCCTCTACCTTGGGTAAAAGCTACCGCTGTGCCATCCCAGGTATCTACTGTTTCCCCCTCCGCTCTCGCACTCACCGGCACGGCGATCCACGCCAGTGCCGCCAGTGCCAGCAAGGCCAGTCTCATCTTTACACTCCATGCTTTTGTATTTTTCTTCATAACCCTCATGCCTTTCTATATCCTGCAAAATTTCAAATATTTCCCATCTTTCGCAGGTACAAAATCCCAATCTTGTTTTTATACTATCCGTATCATTTATTATACCAAAAAAACAAAGGCATCGTCAATATTTTCCATACGATTCGTCTCATATTTTTATAAAATTTTGTTAAACAAGTGCGCCCACCGCAAAATCGGGCAGGCTGACTCATCGTAAATCGAGTAGGAGGCGGTGACCAACCGCCGTCCTCTCACACCACCGTGCGTACCGTTCGGTACACGGCGGTTTCAAT
>ERZ791925.1301-NODE-1301-length-12764-cov-3.633331_pt1 | contig 12764 bp, 1 predicted proteins | sample MGYA00510132_ERZ791925 | MGnify/ENA primary metagenome ERZ791925 (study PRJEB30046, sample SAMN00792075) | human gut metagenome | study: EMG produced TPA metagenomics assembly of the A metagenome-wide association study of gut microbiota in type 2...
CTTTCTAGCATTACCTAGATAGGTTCTGACGGTCGAATATTAATTCCTCTCAGCTCTTAAGCTCCCGTTTATTATAATATTTTTATTATATCACTCTCTATTTTTTTTAGCAATTATTATTTGATTTTAAAAAAAGAGCTATATAAACTTATTAGTCTATATAGCCCTTTATTTTATTTAGCACTTAGTCTTTTTTCTAAGTTTTTAATTAGCTACTTTTTCATCAGTAGGATACTGTACTCCAAAATTGTATTTTTCCATTACATGTCCTATTCTTTTAACTAATGGATTTGGTGTTGTAAATTTACTATTTATAGGTAGTGTTACTGGGTCAACTTTAATAATAAAGTTATTTCCTCTCACACTCTCTATTGGAATCTCTTCAATATGATATCTTCCATATTTATCTGTTGTTACAACTAAACCATCTACAGTTGAAAGTTTTGCTCCTGCTATTCCTTCCTCATGTATTCCAAAATTATATAACTCTATTTGTTCATAGTACATTCCATAGACTTTTACAATCTTTCTATTTACTCTTAAGTCCTCTCCTACTTCTCCTCTTCTAAGTGCTCCTTTAGCAATTCTAACCACTTTTCCGTTAGGTAATAATGTTAAACGTAAGCCACTATCAGTTGTTATATATAAAATCGATCTCTTTTCTGGGTCTTTAATACGTCTTCTTAGAATTAGTTTTGGAATCTCTTCATTTTCTAACTCTCTACCGTCTAAATCTCCAAACTCTCCATATTTAACTTTATTATAATACCAATAATATTTATTAGTATTTATATACCAACCATCGACGTTTTCATAGTTGTCTTTATGTGTCAATGTCTTGATTTTTACATCATAAGCATTAGCATCATCTTGCCAACCATCACCATCTCTATCATGGAATACTTTACCTACCACTGTAGACATATCAAAGAGTTTATCTAATAGAACTTCTACTAGAGCTCTAGCTGTATTTGAGATAATTCCATCTTTTTTATTAGTTACATAAGCTATATTTTCATATACATTTGGTGAAACTCCTGTTCCTACTCTTAAAATATATGTTATTTTAAAGTTTTCTTTACCTTTTAATTTTGGAATAATAAATTTCATTTTTCTTCCACTTAATACAGGATCTATTTTTTCTTTTACAAATTTACCTGCATCATTTTTTCTATATAGCCTTGCTGTACCTTTAACATATCTAAATCCAGTTGGTAATTTATCCCAAACTCTTATCTCAGTTAATCCTCCACCTGAATCCTTAGTATTAGTTACATCTAATTCATAAGCAACTAAATCTCCTACACTTACTTGCTCTTTATTAGCTTGTTTAGAAATCTTAATTACTTCATCTTTTTCAATTGCAACTAATAAAGGCGGCTCCGGATCCTTTACTGCAAAAGCATCACTTGCTGCTCTTATATTTTTACTACTTGACTCTAACATATGTCTTTCTTCTATAAAATCACCTGCATTATGAACTGGTACTGCATCTTCTTCAACTAAGACACCTTCTATAGGTTTTTCATTAGCTTTTTCTAGTACTTCTTCAATTGCTTCTTCTATGTCTAATGGTAACTCTTCATCTACTATAACATTTAGAATAACTTTAGTAATTCCACTACCCTCTACTATATTTCCTTCACTATCTCTCAACATAGGTGGGAATATTAAACTTCCTCTTAAACCTGCTACGACTTCTTCCTTTTCTCCTTCAGGATTATCAATAACTTTTTCAAATGGATGAACTTGATTTTTGTATTCTTCTGTTATCTCTTGTCCTTTAGGATAAATAATTTTTGGTCTATTTTCTTTTTCAGTTACAAGAGTAGCAAAGTATGGAATATTTTCTAACTCTTCAAGTACTGGATTTTCTTCCTCAGTCAAGTCATCTACTCCATAGATAGTTACATTTTTATTAAATGGATTAATAAATGTATAAGTATATTCAATTGTTTGTCCAGTTTCAACTATCTTATTAGGATTATTAGGTACCTCTTCTCCTGTCATAGTATCAAGAACTCTGGAAGTTAAAGTTACTTGTATTCTATAGTCTATTGGAATTTCAGCTGTAGCTTCATTTCTCTTAGGGTTACCTGTTGTATCATCATATACATCAGCTTTATTAACTAAGAAATCTCCAGCTTCTAATCCATCAGTCATAGGAACTTTTAGTTTTGCTTTAAATTCTATTATTACTGTACTATTTCCTTTCATTCCAATTTCTCCAGTAAGTTTTCTCTCACTTTCAATAAATTGTAAATTTTGTGAAGTAGCATTAGTTACAACTAAAGAGTCCTTTATAATATCTACACTATCAAACAGATCAATAGTTCTAAATTCTCCATCTTCAGTTCTTACTTTCTCTGTCAAGTAATCTGTAAATGTAATTTTCTTATCATTTACTGATGGGTTAAATAGTTTTATTGTATATCTTAACTCTTCAAAAGGTTCTAATACTTTATTTTCTGGATCTAACCATTGAGAAATATCTGTACCTTTACTTCCTTCAGGAGCTATATCTACATTTTCTTTTTCTATTCTAACACTTACATCAAATCCAAGTCCTTCATCTGTAACATCTTCAGGTAAGAAATCAGGTTGTTTTACATATGCTGTATTATAGAATACTTTATCCTCATCTATTCCAGTTCCAGCAAAAACTTCCTTAGCTTTAAATTCAATTCTTAAAATTGCTCTTTCTTTTCCTTCTAAAACATCTAGTAATGGATAAGTAAGTTTTCCATCAGTTGATATATATTGTTTATGTTCTACTACAATTTCTTTATAAGGGTTGTCATTATTTTCTTTGTAAATTCCTAAAGAAATCTTTTCAATCACAGCAAACTTCAACATATAACTTAAATCATCTTCAATACTAATACCATCTACTGTTTGAGCTGAATAGTTTTCAATTTCTATTTCATACCAGAATTTTTCTTCTGGATGTATCAATCTATCTCCACTATCATCTCCAGATGTTTTCTTAGATTTCAATAATGATTCAAGATGTGGTCCCTTAGTATAAGGTTTTTCATCATCTTTTTCATCAGTTGTAGGTTTAATTTCTGCAGTATTTTCCAAATAATGTGGATATTCTATTGTAGGTAAATGCTCTTCATTTTTTACCTTAACTTCAAAGATAACTGTTACATATTGCTTAGGCTCAATCTTATCAATAATTACAGCTATTCTATGATTTTTACTATCTGGTTTAACATCTTTAGCTGCTATTGGTTCTCTTGAAATTTCACCAGTTGGTTCATATAAATCTACTTGAGTTTCTCCATCTTCTTTTACTACTTTAAAGCTTCCTTCAATGAAATCTGTTACACTATGTACTGCGCTCCAGTTACCTGTATCCTCTACAAATAATGGACTCCATGCTGTAAACTCAGTTGGATTATATACTCTGATAAAGTATCTTACTCTATCACCTGGAAGAACTACTACACTTCTTTTATTTCCTTCTGAGTCTACCTCTTCATTTTTATCAAAAGCGTGGTAATCTTCTAATGGATTTTCATAATTTATACTTCCATCTTTTTCAGGTCTATAAGCTTCATAATCTTTATCAGCTTTAACCTCTATTTCACTAGGAACTAAAACTGGTGGTTCTAAGTCTTGAATTTCTTGAGTTACTCCACTTTCTTTTATAGTTACACTATTTGGAAGTTCTGTTTTTTCAGTTATATCTAATGGATTATTAATTACCACATCAAAAGTTATTTCTAAGTATTTTTTATTAAAGTTTATAACACTAGCGGTAATTTTAGTATCAGTTATATCAAAAATTATATTAGGTTGTCCATTAATTTCCTTGCTAACATTATCAATTCCCTCTACAACTTTTACACTTTCCTTATCTAACTTAGCAACATTTTTTTCATTTGGAGAAAGCACAGATGTTAAGTCATCTTCTACCACAACATTACTTATTGATGTATTTGTATCATTAGTAAATTTAAGGGTATAAGTAATTCTCTCTCCTACAGTAACTACTTCGTCTCCGCCTTGTTCTTTAGACTCTTTAACTCCAGTGATATTTCTCATATGGACTTTATATTCTTCTACCTCTCCACTTCTAGCATATCCAGTAATGTTTACAATGTCCTCTCTATCAGCAGAATATCTCACTCTTAAATATCTAAAATCATCTGGATTATCTTTTAATACTGTAAATAACTTTGATTTTGCCTCAAGAGCTTTTACTAAATCAGCAGAATTAATAGTTAATTCATTTTCAATATTTTCTACTTTATGAACATCTCCTATTAATTGCCAATCGTAATTATCTCCATCTTTATTATTTCCAGTTATCCAGAAACTAATATATCCAGGTTGAGAAACCTTAATTTTGACTTTATTATCTTGTCCTCTTACAAGTTTTACTATTTTAATAGTACTATCATCTTCATCTACCTTAGGTGCTTCTCCATTTACTAACAAGATTCCATCTGTATCATCATCAGTTTTTATCTCATTTTCAATAGAGACTATATCTCCTAATTTATAGATGTTTGTTCTCATTTTAGCATTTGGATTGTCTAAAATAGTTCCAGCTCTAAAGTGAATTACTGTATCTTCTGAATCTCTATTAGAGTAATCTCTTTCCATTAATCCATGAGAAATTCTTCTTAATTCTATTTGAGCTCTGTTATCAAAATCTGGAATAAATTGTCCTGCAATTAGTCTATCTTTTACTTTAAATCCTTCTTTTTCATAAAGTTCATAATCTGTTCTATCAACTTTATTTTCAGAATTAGATTTTTCAGTAACTTTCATCCTAAATTTGAAACTCATTGAGCTATTTGGAGCTAAATCTCTGAAGTTTACTTTATATCTTACTATCTCTCCATATCTCTTATCTAACTCAATAGAAATTACTCTTCCTGTTCTCTCAGTTATCATTTGGAAATAATTATCTCCATATTCTTCAATCTTATCAAATAATACCTCTCCTAATCTTGTTTCAAAATAGATATATTTATTTTGAACAGCAGGTGTCTTATTGATAATAGTTACAGTATGCTCTACTGTTTCTCCTGGAACAAGGTTTCCATCATACTCTCCAACTAATACTCCTTCAGAAGTTCTAAATCCTAAATCAGTTGGATAGTAAGTTACATCTTCAGGTAAACCAAATATAGCATCTAGTCCTTGAATAACTTTTACTTTGTACTCTTCTATCTCTCCTGTAACTGCTATCTTTTCTTCAAGCTCAGCTTTATCAGCAGCAACTCTTATTACAAAATCTTTATTAACTTCAGAAATATTTTCTTCCACTAAATAATCTGGTAATTCAAATTCTAGATAATTATCTTTATCTTCTCTTACCAATGTTGCTTTTTCTTTAGTTGCTCCAAATTTACCGAACTCTAATCTAGTTACATTGTCAATAGATTTTGTATCAACATTAGATACCCAAGCAGATACAAATCCATGTCCTTTTGCATTAACTTGGATTTTATTATTTAATCCACTATATAGAATAGGTTCTTCTGATTTTTCATTGAAGATTACTCCATCATTATCATCAGATTCTTTTGGTACCTCTTCCTCTGTAACTTCTTTTCCTAAATAAAGTCCATTACCTTCAGTAGTTAAATAGTGTCTTGTTGATTCATCACTTCCATTTACCTCAATAAACTTGCTTGCATAATCTCTCTTCATAAGTGATAAGCTTACTCTATTATCTTCATTAAATGGTTTGAATTCTGGTACAACTCTTTCATAAATTAATCTATCTTTTAAGTGGAATTTATAATCTGATGTTTCATTTCCTACTTTTACTCCAGTTTCTAAATTCTCTTCTGTAACCTTGAATCTTAAAGTTAATGTTCTATATGAATTACTTGGAATATGAGGAACTGAAATTGTATATTTATAACCATCTACATCTACAGGAAGTCCTATTTTTATCTTTTGATTATCGACAATTTCTGATTCTCCTTCAACTGCTCCTTTTCCAACTTTTTCTTCTACTAACTCTATAAATTCTCCAGCTATATTTGTATTATAGATTAATTGTAAATCTCTTTGAACACTATTTGTTTTATTTAAGATAGCAATTTGATGTTCAATAATCTCTTTAGGAGATATATTTCCATCATTATTTCCATATGTAGCTACGCTTGGCATTCCATTATCTTCAGAAGTGTAATTATACATTACTCCTAAATCTTCTGGTTGATAATCTTTTTGTTGCTCTTTTTCATCACCAAATTTAACTACTATTCCAGAAATAATTCTAACCTCATAATCTTCTACCTCTCCAGCTACTGCCATTCCTGTTGGCTCATCTACTTCCTCTTCACTTATTGGACTATATCTTACTCTGATTATTCTATTATCTGATTCAATTCCTTCAAGTTCATCTCCTAAATCAAATGATATATACACTCCATTAGGATAATCTTTTAAAATTTCATCAGTTATTTCAAGTACATTTCCAATTTCTGGTGTCAATCTATTAGTACTATAGATATCTCCTTTTGGTGTTACTCTAATACTTAATCTCTTAGAGTTTTCCCAAGATGTACAATCTCTGTCGCTTAGCCAAACTGAAATATATCCAGCATGTGTTGGTTTGACTAAAATTTGGTTAGTTACATTGTTGTATAGAATATTTATAGTCTTATCATCTTCTTTTATAGTACTAAACTCTACTCCATCATTATCACTTGAAATTTGTGGATTTTCCTCAGGTAAAATATCCATTCCAAGTCTTGCTGGATGTGTCCAAGCTGCTCTATTTATACCTGTTGTAATATAGTGTCTAGCATCACTATTAGCACCATCACTTATAGTATAACCTTCTATTAAGTTATCTCCTAAATCTTGTTTCATCTCTTGATTATGAATTCTATGAGCAAATTCTCTTTGTCTTGGTTCTACTCCATCTAAAACTAATCTATCTCTTATAAAAGATTTTTTACTTTCTCCTATATCTTCAAGAGCTTCTCCATTGATTTCAAATCTTACTTTTAGAGTTATCTGCTTATTAGCTTCAATAGATTTAACTTTTATTTTATACCCATAAATAGTTTTATTATTTCCTATCATAAGTGTACTTATAGCAGATAATTTTTCTATTTTTTCTATAACTCCATTTGCTTCATCAGTAATAATTTCATAATCTAAAGAACCTTCTGCTTTCTCTTGAATATCTAAAAGATTACTATATAGATAAAATTCCTTATCTGTTTGTGGATCATTAGATAAATTTTTAATACTAATCGTATGTTCTACTATCTCTGTTGGTGCATAGTATCCATCTCTTTCTCCTAGTGAATTTGATGTATGTACTTTACAAGGTATTCCTAAATCTAGTAATTTATACTCATTAGCATCTTCTTTATCAAACTCACCAAACTTGACATCTAATCCTTCTTTTATTACTACTTGATAATCTTCTACCTCTCCAGTTTTTGCCATTCCTATTGAAGTTTTTACATCATCAGCATCTAAAGCAAATCTTACTCTTAAAACTCTTCTTGCTTCATGAAGTTCTGGATCTAACTCTAGTTTTGGTAATTCAAATCTTACTCTATTTTTTCCTTTAGCTATCTTATAGACTTTAGTAGTTGAAGTTTCCTCTTTTTCATCTCCTACTATTATTGAAAGATTTTCTGCAGTACTCCAATCACTAGCATCTTCGTTACTTAACCAAAGAGTTATATATCCACCAATCTCACTATTTGTTGTTATCTCTAAAGCATTTACTAACTCATTGAATAGAATATTTTCAACTTCTCCATTTGTTTTTGCTCTTGTATTTATCTCATTGAAAATTACTCCATCATTATCTGTAGAGCTTTGTGGTTTATCTTCTGGTATTATTGTCGCTCCTAAATGAGCTGGTTTTGTAAAGCTTGCCTTACTTATTCCTCCAATTATATAGTGTCTTGCTACATTTTCATCTTCATCTTTCTCAAAGAATCCTTCTCCTTTTTCTCCATAATCTCTTTCCATCTCCACTAGACTTACTTGATTATTCATATCAAAAGGTACATGTTCAGGTAGATGCTCTTCATCTATTGTGATTACTCTATCTTTAATATGATATTTATACTCTCCAGTTTCTAAGTTTTCCTTAGTTACTTTGAATCTTACTCTTACTGTTCTATATCCATCTATATTATCAACCCTTGGTGGAATATCCTTTACTCTAATAGTATATTGAATATTATTATCACTTAAATTCAATGGTTGAATTCCTTGAGTAGACTCCGCATAATCAATATCATCTGGATTTATCTCAACAAATTCTCCTAGAATATTTGTATCTAATAATATATCTTGATATTCTTGGCGTTGATTTGTTTCATTATATACAGTAATTGTATGTTCTATTATCTCATTTAAAGCATAGTAACCATCTTTTGCTCCCATATAGATGTTATTATCTCCATTATCTTTATAGATTACTCCTAAATCTAATGGCTTATATCCTGTAGTTTCTTCATGTTCACCAAATTTAACTCTTGAACCTTTCATAACAACAACTGGATAATCTTCTACCTCTCCTGCTGTTGCCATTCCTATTGGCTCTTTTACTTCTTCTTCACTTATTGGACTATATCTTACTCTAATTACTCTTTCTTCTGATGTTCCACTATCTGCTAAAACATCATCTAAATCAAAAGCTACTATTCTTTCACCAGCTTCTATTACAAGTGGGGTAACATTAGTATCAGTTGATTGTGTTTCAGCATCTGTATCTAACTTCAATTGTAATGGGATTGCATCAGACCAAGAATAATTAGATCCTCTACCTTTACTTAACCAAGCACTTACATATCCTTTATGAGTTGCCTTGATAGTTATTTCATTTCTCATATCGTTGTAAATTACATTTACTTCATTATTATTAATTGTTCTCTTATCAAGGACTACTCCGTCATTATCACTTGAAATTTCTGGCTTTTCCTCTGGCAAAATATTCATTCCAAGTCTTGCTGGGTGTGTCCAAGCTGCTCTATTTATACCTGTTGTAATATAGTGTCTAGCATCATCAGTTAATTCATAACTTCCTATTAAGTTATCTCCTAAATCCTGTTTCATCTCTTGATTATGAATTCTTTTCTTAATAGTTGGGTCATATTCAAATGGGTCTACCTCATCAATTACTAAGTAATCTCTTATCATTGATTTAGTAATATCTCCATCTGTTTCAAGAGCTTCTCCAGCAATTTTAAATCTTACTTTTAATGTAATCTCTTCTACTTCATTAATTTCTTTTACCATTATTTTATATTGATGGATAATTTTATTATTTCCTATCATAAGTGTACTTATAGTAGGTAATTTTTCTATTTTTTCTATAACTCCACCACTAGATATAACTTCATAGTCTAACTTTCCATCTTTTTCACAAATTTCAAGAAGATTACTATTAAAGTAAAACTCTTTGTTATATTGCTTAATTTTACTTAGGTTCTTAATACTAATTGTGTGTTCTACTATCTCCTCTGGTGCATAATATCCATCTCTTGCTCCTAGTGAACTTGATGTATGTTCTTCACAAGGTATTCCTAAATCTAGTAATTTATACTCATTAGTATCTTCTTTATCAAACTTACCAAACTTAACATCTAATCCTGAGATAAGCTTAATTTTGTAATCCTCTACCTCTCCAGTTTTTGCCATTCCTGTTGGCTCAAGAACATCATTAGAATCTATTGCATATCTAATTCTGATTACTCTATCCTCTGGTATATGAGCATCTTCCATTATATCTTCTAAATTGAAATATACATTATTTATTCCTGTTTCTATTAAAAGTGGAATATTTTTTCCATCAACACTTCCTATTGGTGGAACTATATCTCTATTTAGACGTAATTGTAACGGAATAGCATCTTCCCAATCAGGATTATCTTTCTTAGTTAACCAAGCATTGATGTATCCTTTATGAGTAGCACTTACTTTTATATGGTTAATAAGTTTATTGTACACTACATTTTCGGTTCCATCTTCTCCTTCAATAGTTTCAAAGATTACTCCGTTATCGTCTTGAGCATCACTACTAGGTCCATTTTCTTCTCCAACAACAGAATCTCCTAAATGAGCTGGATGTGATATTCCCTCATTTGCAGATTTAGGTATAGTTGTAATATAGTGTCTAGCATCATTAATAGAGTTATCATTTCCAGTAAAATTATTTCCATAATCTTGAATCATTTGATGTTGGCTTACTCTATGATCCATATCTCCAGAATCTTTAAAGTCTGGAATTGTACCATCATATATCAATCTATCCTTAATATATGATTTTCCATTTTGTGTCTCAAATTCTAGATCCTCTCCAATTATTTGGAATTTCATTTTAATAGTTATTTTTGATAAAGGTTTTATATTCTTTACTGTTATTTGATAAGAATTTCCAGAAACTCCCTCTTTAGTTATTGGCACTATATTTGGTTCAATTTCCCCATTTGAAATATCTGTAACATATTTAAATGGCATTCTATTATCATAACCATTAATAAACAATTCCTCTATATTACTATTAAATACTATTACTTTATCTCTTTGCTCTTCATTTACATTATTTACAATAGTAATTGTATGTTCAACTGTCTCATTAGATGCAAAGAATCCATCTCTATCTCCAAGTGATTTATCATCTATATCGCAAGTAACTCCATAGTCAATAGGAATGTATTTCTTTTCTAAAGCTTCTCCAAACATTACATCTATACCTGCAGCTAAGGTTACTGGATAATCTTCTACTTCTCCTGTAATTGCAATACCAGCTGATGTATCTAAATCTTTTTTATGAACTGCATATTTAACTCTTAAAACTTTCCTTAAAGTTGTTAAATCTACTTCTGGAATTATAAAGGTAACTTGATTTTCTCCTTTTTTAACTTCATATACATAAACCTTATTAGACTCTTCATTATCTGGTTCAGTATCAATCGCTAATCTTTTTGCACCAGAATCTTCCCAAGCATAATCATTTCCCTGTCCATCACTTAACCACAAAGAAATATATCCAGAGTGTGTTGTAGTTACTTTTATTCTATTTCTCATATTATTGTATAGAATATTTTCTTTTACTTCACTATTTCTAGTAATTGCTGGATCTACTTCTCCAAACACAACTCCATCATTATCATTAGGATCAGAAAGTTTTGGTTTATCTTCATTATTAACTATTTCTCCTAAATAAGCAGGATTTGTATCACCACTAGTTATATAATGTCTATCTTCTAGTTCACTATAATTTCCTACTAAATTTTCTCCATAATCTCTTAACATAGAAGAATGCTTCTCAGCTAATTGAATATTAGTTATTTTATCATAAGCTTTTTGAATTAATTCCCATTTTTTATCAATAGCTCCATCACTCTCTTCAACATCTTGAATATTTTCTTTAACTATCTTCATCAAGTAAGTTAATTTTAGAGTTTCTCTTCCTGAAATATCTTTTATATTTAACCAATATTCAGAATAATCATTTTCACTAATATGCCTTGGATTAATTATTCCTATTCTTGCTTCAATATTATCAATATCTTTTTCTGAAGAATTCTCTGGATTTTGAATATCATTTGTAGATAAATCTAAATCTCTTGTTATACTTTCAAGACTTACTAACTCAGTAATAACTCCATTATTGATTCTTAATTTTAACTGTTGATTTTCTTGAGCAAGTTTAGATAGGTTAGTGATAGTTATTGTTTGTAATACATACTCTCCTAATCCTATATTTTCATCTCTAGTTCCAACCATATTATTAGGAGTATTTACATAGTTATATACTTGAATACTATCTAATGCTTCTTCATCAACTGGAACTCCTAAATCTTCAGTCATTTCAAAATTAACTTCAAATCCTGGAGTTACTTTTACCTTATAGTCTTCTACCTCTCCAATAGGATTATATCCTTCTGCATTATTATACTCAGTATCTTTTAATAGAGAATATCTAGCTCTCAGTAAATGTGTTATATCTTTACTATAAGAATATTTACTATTTCCACTATGATCTGTTCCTAATATATTACCTATTCTAACAGACAATCTATTAGCTTCATCTACAGCATTTTCAAAAGTAGTTTGTCCATTTACAACAAATAAAGTATTATCATTATCTTCTATCATATTTGGTGTTAATTTACCTCTAGTTAATGTAGTCCAAGATGTATTATTTTTAGGTGTTAAATAAAATCTTATATATCCATCTTCACCTGGCATAACTGGAATTAGGTTATTAAAATTATTATAAAGAACTACTACCTTATCTTTTTCAATTTCATTAGGAGTTACAATCTCTTTAAATTCATTTTCTCCACCTACTGTTATTCCGCTATACTTTGGTAAAGATAATCCATTATCTACAGAGAACTCATCCTTTGAATCTTCTTCTGTTGAAACACTATCTCCTAATTTAATTAAATGATTTACATTATTCTCAGAAGTTAAGTCTTTTATTACCTGCTCTCTGTCAACAACTTGAACTCTTGTTATATCTCTATCAATAACTGAGGCTACATAATGTCTTGAAGTTTCATTTTTATAATGATTACTTCCATAGTCTTTTTCAAGTTTTCTAGTAACAGTATCAAATGAATCCTCTTTGCCTGTATACCCCTCTATATAAATTTTTCCAGAAACTGATCCATTACCTTCAACTAAAACCTTAGCTCTAAATTTTAAATAAACAGCTTTATGATATTCTAATTTTTTAAGTGGAATAATATATTTTTTAATATTATTTCTTGCGATTCTATTTCTTGTTGAAGTTTATCTAA
>ERZ791925.1320-NODE-1320-length-12590-cov-5.220263_pt1 | contig 12590 bp, 7 predicted proteins | sample MGYA00510132_ERZ791925 | MGnify/ENA primary metagenome ERZ791925 (study PRJEB30046, sample SAMN00792075) | human gut metagenome | study: EMG produced TPA metagenomics assembly of the A metagenome-wide association study of gut microbiota in type 2...
CATTATGATTGGTCATCACCATCGGATTCCCTAAATTACCGGAAAGTGTAGAAAAACCCGCATTACAAAAAGCTGATATAGCATGGAAAGCAGCAAAACCTAACTCGCCTTCCAAAGTCATTCCCAGCGTACCGTGAATACTAAACCAAATCGAAATCATGCCAATCCCTTCAATGACTAAGGTAAAACCCAATATATATAATAAGGTGGACAGTAATGAACCTAACGAATTGGAACTAACCATATCACGCACAACAAGCTGATTATAAATGGAGGTATTTCCCATGAAGAACATTGCAAAGAAACTGGTTAATGTCATCACTCCTAATCCTCCAATCTGAATCAATAGAATAATGACAACTAATCCGGAAGTGGTGAATGTAGTGGATACATCTACCGGAACCAAACCTGTAACACATACGGCACTGGTAGCCGTAAATAAAGAGTCTACCCAGGTAATACCATTCACCGTGCAGCGCGGAAGCATCAGCAAACCTGCTCCAATCAGGATAATGGCCATAAAACTGACTGCCAATATCAAAGACGGATTGGTACGCCGTCCCAACAGACGCACCAGCCCATTGGACAAGTTGAGGAAAGAAAGAACTAGTAATAACAGGAGATGATAAAACTTCCCATGCAGGAATTCCCAAATCTGCAAAATAGCTCCTTCTTCTTCCGGACGGTGAAAAATGACGGGTACTAGAGTAAGATATAATAACCCGCTTAATATCCAGGCTAATCGCCGGTATTGTTTTTTAGTATTCCGGTATTCCAGTGAAATATGTAAAGTAACATCAATCAGAAAGATAATCCAGACTGTTTTATACAATGTCTGCAAATTAGCCACTTCATCTACGGATAAGGGAAAACCGTGTTCATATACTACTCCGACAATCAACAACAGAGATGCCAGATAGGTGAGTGCTTCTACCAGTCCTAACAGGATACGTACATAGGGTTTTAGCAGTTTATTTTGATACAATAAAAACTTATGATAAATCTTCATATCATCTTTTTTAACAGGGTCGTGCAAACTTAAGTAAAATAACAATTAGAACCGATTCTTTGTTGACAAAATTTTCTGAATATTAAAAAATTGAGTACTTTTGGCAACAAGAAACTAAAAAACTACAATATTATGAGTGAAAAAAGAAAACGGTATATTTTACCCGAAGAAGAAATTCCACACTACTGGTACAACATTCAGGCTGATATGGTAAACAAACCTATGCCTCCGTTGCATCCGGGAACCAAACAACCACTGAAAGCGGAAGACTTGTATCCGATTTTCGCTAAGGAACTGTGTCATCAGGAACTGAATCAGACCGATGCATGGATCGAAATACCGGAAGAAGTGCGCGAAATGTATAAGTACTATCGCAGTACTCCGCTGGTTCGTGCTTATGGATTGGAAAAAGCACTCGGCACTCCGGCTCATATCTATTTTAAGAATGAAAGTGTCAGCCCTATCGGTTCACATAAGTTGAACTCTGCATTGGCACAGGCTTATTATTGCAAAGAAGAAGGAGTTACCAACATCACCACTGAAACCGGTGCCGGACAATGGGGAGCCGCTCTTTCTTATGCAGCTAAGGTTTTCGGTTTGGAAGCTGCTGTTTATCAGGTAAAAATCAGTTATGAACAAAAGCCATACCGCCGCAGCATCATGCAGACTTTCGGAGCACAGGTAACCCCTTCTCCATCCATGTCTACCCGTGCCGGTAAGGATATTCTGACTAAACACCCTACTTACCAGGGTTCATTGGGAACAGCCATTTCTGAAGCTATTGAACTGGCACAAATGACTCCCAACTGTAAATATACGCTTGGTTCTGTACTTAGCCATGTTACTCTTCATCAGACTATTATCGGACTGGAAGCCGAAAAACAGATGGAAATGGCAGGCGAATACCCGGATATCGTAATCGGTTGTTTCGGAGGTGGTTCCAACTTCGGAGGTATCTCTTTCCCATTCATGCGTCACACGATACAGGAAGGAAAAAAGACTCGTTTCGTTGCTGCCGAACCTGCATCTTGTCCGAAACTGACACGTGGTAAGTTCCAGTATGACTTCGGTGATGAAGCCGGATATACTCCATTGCTACCGATGTTTACTTTAGGACACAATTTTGCTCCGGCCCATATCCATGCCGGCGGTCTTCGCTATCATGGTGCAGGTGTCATCGTTTCACAGTTGCTCAAGGATAATCTGATGGAAGCAGTAGATATACAGCAATTGGAATCTTTCGAAGCAGGTTGTCTGTTTGCACAGTCTGAAGGTATTATTCCGGCTCCTGAATCCAGCCACGCTATTGCAGCAGCTATCCGCGAAGCTAACAAATGCAAGGAGACAGGAGAAGAAAAAGTGATTCTGTTCAACCTTTCCGGACATGGACTGATCGATATGACTTCTTATGATAAGTATTTGGCCGGTGACTTGGTAAACTATTCATTGACTGATGATGATATTCAGAAGAATTTAGACGAAATAGGAGATTTAGCTAAATAATAAATTGCCTGCCAGTTTCAAGTTTCACCACAGATTACATAAAAGAAACATCGATTCTGCATTGATAATCTTTGAATTACAATCAAATCCGTGCTAATTCTATGATCTGTGGTGATTCTTTTCCCACACCCCTTATTAATTTTCTCTATTGAGCATCTCCATATATTCACTGGGAGACATTTTTTCCACACTCGCAAAATAACGGTAAAAACTGGAGCGGGAGGTAAAGCCGCTCAAAAACATTAATTCTTTTACAGTGAGATTCTTTTGCAAACGTGCCTGTTCTTTAAAGTATTGCAGACGATGGAAATTAATATAATCTCTAAAACCGGAAAAGCCATCATAATGAAGAGCCTTATTGAGCCTGTTTTCATTCGTATTCAAATCATTCAGAAATTCCTGCAAGGAATATTGAGGGTTAGTAAACGATTTATTATGTTTCATGAGACTTTGCATCTGATTGGATAGTTCCAGAACGACAGGCGAAACCTCAATTTCCCGGATGGCTTCTATTTCTTTCATCTCCAGTTCTTCTACGGGTTGGGGAGGTAAAGAAAGCGGGTTCTCGTTTCGCAAATACAGTATATTTAAAAAAAGGACGGGAAGGATTACAATATAGCCGAATACGTTAAAACATAATCCACTAGTGCCCAACATCAGCCAAATATAGCCGGACATGATGATAGCAAAACACATCATATAAATCGACATCGCCTGGCTCTGTTTACGCCGGACGGGAATCCATCGTCTCATATATGGAAAAAGGAAATTTACGGAAGGAGTAATTACACTGATTACAAACAGCATCAGCCTTACCCGTACATCCTGCTCACCAATATTCTCCCGAATGGAGGCAAAAGATTTTAGAGTAGTATAGTGACCGTTGAAAAACTCATAGCAACAAGCTATACATGTAATCAGCAAAATAGGGATACATAAACTGACGACTCTTGAAAAAGTCATCCATCCCGGCTTCAATGAAGCTATAGGAAAAATAGAAAAGAACTGAAAAAAGACAATCACCCGGACAATATGCCATATCGAAAGATGATTCATCGGAACTTCAGTAAAACGCGGAATCGTCTCCTCACCTCCTCTACTGAAAATCCACATCCATTCCAGATTATCACACAAAAGAAGAAGGGACAGAGTGATAGCCAATACTCCCCATGCTTTTGTCAGTCCATTATTATCTGAAGAACGTGAATAAACAAGTATTCCCAATACCAAGCCCACAATATCCAACAACAATTCAATGCAGAGAACAATTACGTTTACCATGTTTTTTTTGTTTTGAGCGACAAAAGTAGTCTTTTCGCGAAAAGAACGGGAGCATCCCACTCGTAAAAAGCGTCCCAATATAGGGATATTTGCTAAAATGGGAACCATTTGAGGGTAATATATTTCAGACTTTTCACCTTTACTAATACTTTTGTGGCAGCATTCACCCCAAACAAGAATAAATTATAATATGACGCGCTACTTAAAGAATATGGAAAAGGAAATCACTATCGAAAATCAGGTAGAGGAAATTGCAATAATTGCCCAATTCATCGAAGAATTAGGCATGTCATTACATTTACCTTCCGGCATAACAATGAGTCTCAATCTGGCTATTGAAGAAGCAATAAGCAATATTATCCATCACGGTTATCCTCAAAATCAAAAAGGTGAAATTACATTGAGAACTTCCGTGGCCCCCGGCCTACTGATTGCCCAGATTATTGACGATGGTATTTCATTCGATCCTACAAAATCTGAAAATGAAGCATCAGGAAATGCACTATCTTTGGAACAGCAACTGACACAAGGTTTGGGCCTCTTCCTGATTCGCCGAACAATGGATAAAGTAGAATATCATTCGACGGACAGCCAAAACGAACTAATCCTGACTAAAAATATAGAAATGGATTTCAAACCGGAAGCAACTCTTAAAACGAATTTATGTAAAATAGAGGAAGTAATCATACTCACTGTTGAAGGACGATTAGATACTGCCAATACTAATGAATTCAATGCTCTCATCCAACCTTTATTAAGCGTTCAAAATCCTAATATAATAATCAATTGCGAAGGATTGCTATATATCAGCAGTTCCGGTTTAAGAAGCCTGATAACCCTCCAAAAAAGTGTAAAACAACACAATGGACAACTTGTTTTGGAAGCTATGCGTGCGGAAATACGGAAAATATTCGATATGACAGGCTGTTCCGGCCTTTTTATCATTCGTTAATCCCATTGATAATGAGAAAAGCATCTATTATTTGCAGTATCTTGCTATCTCTGTTCTTTCTGACAGAACCGGTGAATGCACAATCCATTAATCTCACACCCAAATGGACGGCACAAGCACAATTTGCAGGCTATTACGTAGCCGACAAACTGGGATTCTACAAGGAAGAGGGACTTGACGTACATGTGGTACATCCTTCGCTTTCGGCAAGCTCTTTTTCTTTTCTGCAGAAAGGGTATTCGCAAGCGGTAGTTATGAACCTATCGTATGCCTTGACTGAATATTTTGCAGGTGCACAGGTAGTTAATATCTTGCAAACCTCACAGGAAAACAGCCTGATGCTTGTCAGTCGTTCGCCACTTAAGGGTATTTCATCTTTGCAACATAAGAAAATAGGGGTATGGAATCATCTTAGTCAAGAACTACTGGATCAAATAGCCAACAAATATCAACTCCAGGTGGAATGGATACGTTTCAATGGAGGAGTCAACATTTTCCTATCGAAAGCTGTGGATATTTGTCTCGTAGGAAGTTACAATGAGTTTCTACAACTGATTGAAGCCGGTGTAAAGACTGATTCAATTCATATCATGCATTTCTCGGATTATGGATATAACCTGCCGGAGGACGGACTTTATGTTAGCAGAGAATTCTATCAGAAATATCCCCAAGCTGTACAGAAATTGGCCCGTGCCAGCATACGTGGGTGGGAATGGGCAAACGAACACCGCGAACAAACATTGGACATTATAATGGAACAAGTGCATCAACACAACATAGGAACCAACAGATATCACCAGCGTAAAATGTTGGATGAGATCTTACGGCTACAAACAAACAAGAAGAGCGGGCAACGTCCCTATCGGCTAAGCCGAGAAGTATTTGATCTGGCAACTAGTATTTTGTTGCCAGATCAAATCAAAAACACCAGCGACATTCGTTATGAAAATTTCGTAAAATAATCACATTCATTCATGAAACACACTTTTTCCCGTTCCTTTGCAACCCGGCTAAGTATCTACGTACTTTCCTTTACGTTGATTATCTTTGCTACTATTATGGCGCTATTTTATTATTATAGTCACCAGAAAGTAACGGACTTTGCCATTGAACGTACTCATGGACTATTAAGTAACATTGCAACTGAAATCAGCGGTCAGCTATTGTCGGTAGAGACTACCATAGAGCAGTCCGTTTGGGTATTGGAAAAAAACATAGACCACCCGGATTCTTTACATAATATTATTGAATCTGTTGTTAGAAACAATCAGTTCATTGTAGGAAGTGGCATCGCTTTCGTTCCCGATTATTACAAAGAAAAAGGGAAATATTTCATGCCTTATGCTTCCTTCAAAGATGAAATAAACGGCGAAATCACTTACCAGGTATTGGGTAGCCAGAATTATGACTATCCATGCATGGACTGGTATCTCATTCCCCAACTGCTTAAACAACCTTACTGGAGCGAACCTTATTATGATGACGGAGGGGGAAATTTCATCATGAGTACTTATGCCAAACCGCTGTTTGACAGTGATGGGAAATTAGTCGCAGTCTTTACAGCCAATATATCTCTGACGCAATTCACTGATACAATTAGCTTGCTGAAGCCATATCCTTCCAGCTACACCTATTTAATCAGTCGCAACGGAAGTTTCCTGACCCACATGGACAGGAATAAGATCATGAACGAAACGATATTCTCTGAAGCTTTTGCCAAAGAGAATCTTGCACAGGAACAGATCGGACATGAAATGCTGGCAGGACATACCGGAACCATGCGTTTCGATAACAAAGGAGTAGATTCGTATGCATTTTATACAACTATTCCCCAGATTGGATGGTCAGTATGCACCGTTTGTCCAAGCCAGATAATTCTTCAGGAACTAGACAGTACATCCCGAACAATCATCTATACTTTTATAGTGGGGATGATAGCCTTATTCCTGATTGTGTACAGCATCATCCGACGCCTTGTCCGCCCACTGGAGAAATTCTCCGAGTCAGCCCGCGAAATTGCGACCGGACGATTTGATGTTACCATACCAGAAGTGCATTCCAACGATGAAATCAGGGATCTATATGATTCGCTTATCTTCATGCAGCACTCTTTATCTACTTACGTAGTTGAACTAAAAGACACGACTGCCAGCAAAGAACGAATTGAAAGCGAGCTTTCTATAGCCCGGGAAATACAAATGGGAATGCTTCCCAAGATATTCCCTCCCTACCCCGAACGCAGTGATGTAGATTTGCACGCCATACTTCACCCTGCGAAAGAAGTAGGCGGAGATCTTTATGACTTCTATATGGATGGTAACCGCCTCTACTTCCTAATCGGCGATGTATCAGGAAAAGGAGTCCCCGCTTCTCTGTTTATGGCAATCACCCGCAGTCTGTTCCGCACTTTATCTCAGCAGGTGCTTTCACCGGCCAAGATTGTGACGGATATGAACAATTCGATTTCTGATAATAATGAATCCAACATGTTTGTTACACTTATTGTCGGAATCCTTGATTTGGAAACGGGGAAACTGAAACTGTGTAATGCCGGACATAATCCTCCCATACTGATTCGTCCGGACGGACAGGTTTCTTTCCTGGAATTCAAGACCCAGATATTTGTTGGCGTCATTGAAGAATTTGCCTATACCGAAGATGAAACGACATTGGAAAAAGGAAGTAAACTGTTCCTTTACACCGATGGAGTGACAGAAGCTGAAAATACAGAGAAAGAGCTATATGGAGACGAGAAATTATTGGAAACATTGTCTGATAATACCACGTCTGACGTACGTACCACTGTTAATGGTATAGTGGACTCTATAGCAGAGCATGTCAAGGAAGCCGAAGCCAGCGATGACTTGACTATTTTACTTATTCAATATGAACCCGGGACAACAAACAATTAAGCACATATCATTATGGAAAGAGAAATAAAGATCTCAAACGATTTAAATGAAATTTCAGTTTTAGCCAGTTTCATCGAAGAACTGGGAGAGGAACTTTCTTTGTCATTTGAAACGACAATGAATATCAATCTGGCATTGGAAGAGGCCGTAGCCAATATTATTATGTACGCCTATCCAACTCAAGAGCAACACACCATCCTATTAAGAGTAACTTACAGCGAAAAACAACTTGTTTTCCTATTAACGGACAAGGGAGCCTCTTTTGATCCGACACAAGTAGATGAAGTAGATGTTACACTTTCTTTGGAGGAACGTCCAATCGGAGGTCTGGGAATATTCCTCATACGAAGCATTATGAACGAAATATCTTACCAACGTATCGACAATGAGAATCACCTCATTATGAAAAAAGACATTTGACGCGGGGCGGAAAGATTGTATAGTTTTCCAGCCAATTCATGGGGTATATCAAAGATTTCACTATCTTTGATGCCATTATTAATCTTATGAACTAATAATGAGCAGCCTTAACAAAATAGCAATCTGTCTACTTTTTCTATGCGCAGGGGTTAATTATGCTTTTTCTGATATTCCGGAGCAAATCAACTTCTCCTATATCTCTATTAATGAAGGATTGTCACAAAGTACTGTATTCTCTATCGATCAGGACCAACGAGGCAATATGTGGTTCGCAACTTATGACGGAGTTAACAAGTACGATGGGTATTCATTTACAGTTTATCAGCACAATGAAGATGATCCGAACAGCATCGCTAATGACATTTCGCGAATCGTAAAGACTGACAGTCAGGGACGGGTTTGGATCGGCACGCGGGATGGTTTGTCATATTATGATGAGGAGAAGGATAAGTTCAGAAATTTCTTCTACGAAAAGAAGGGGAAGAAGCTGCAAATCAACGGTATTGCGGAGATCTCACCGGAACAACTGCTCATAAGTACACAGGAAGGTCTGACTATGTTCGATATTAAAGAATCACGATTCGTTGATGATTCTTTTAGTACGGCTATGCATAAGATAGTGGCTTCTGCTCTTTACAGGCAAGGCGATATTATCTATATCGGCACCCCGGTTGACGGGCTTTACAGCTACTCCATTCCTCAAAAGAAACTGGAAAGAATTACTCCGATAACGGGCACTAAACAGATTCAAGCCATTTTGCAACAATCTCCTACCCGTATTTGGATAGCTACCGAAGGAGCCGGTCTACTTCTATTTAACCCGAAAACACAAGAAGTCAAGGCTTATCATCATTCTTCTTCCAATCCTAAAAGTATCAGTTCCAATTATATCCGTTCTCTGGCATTGGATTCGCAAAATCGCCTATGGATAGGAACATTCAATGATCTAAACATTTATCATGAAGGAAACGATTCTTTCGTTTCTTACAGCAGTAGTCCGGTAGAAAGCGGCAGTCTGTCACAGCGTTCGGTCCGCAGTATCTTTATGGATTCGCAGGGCGGAATGTGGCTTGGAACATATTTCGGAGGACTAAACTATTATCATCCGATCCGCAACAGATTCAAGAATATCCAACGTATTCCATATAAGAATTCTCTAAGTGACAATGTAGTCAGTTGCATTACCGAAGATAAGAATAAGAACTTATGGATAGGAACAAATGATGGTGGATTGAATCTATATAATCCAAAGACACAACAGTTTACACACTATATCCTGCAGGAAGACGAACGGGAAATCGGTATTGGTTCCAACAATATCAAAGCCGTATATGTAGACGAACAAAAATCACTTGTATATATAGGAACACATGCCGGTGGTCTGACTGTTCTCCACCGCAACAGTGGACAAATGGAAAGTTTCAATCAGCTGAATAGCCAGTTGGTCAATGAAAATGTGTATGCCATTCTTCCTGACAAGGAGGGTAGTATCTTATTAGGAACTTTAAGTGCACTGGTTAGTTTTAATCCAGAAAAACGGAGCTTCACCACCATAGATAAAGAAAAAGACGGTACGCCATTTACTTCACAACGAATCACAATCCTGTTCAGAGATTCTCGTAAACGTCTTTGGATTGGTGGTGAAGAAGGTATATCAGTCTTTCAGCAGGAAGGGATCGAAATAGAAAAAGCTCCTATCCTTCCGGAATCATCTGTAACAAAGATGTTTACCAATTGCATTTATGAAGCTGCCAATGGCATCATTTGGGTAGGTACGCGTGAAGGTTTCTACTGTTTTAATGAAAAAGAGAAGAAAATCAAACGATATACAACTGCTAACGGTTTACCCAATAATGTGGTTTACGGTATTCTGGAAGATACTTTCGGACGTCTCTGGGTAAGTACCAACCGTGGTATCTCCTGTTTCAATCCGGAGACAGAGAAGTTCCGCAATTTTACGGAATCCGACGGGTTGCAAAGTAATCAGTTTAATACTTCTTCATTCTGCCGCACCTCTAACGGACAAATGTACTTCGGAGGTATCAACGGTATCACAACTTTCCGCCCGGAACTCCTACTGGACAACCCTTACACTCCTCCGGTAGTTATCACTAAACTTCAACTGTTTAACAAAACAGTCCGTCCGGATGATGAAACCGGTATCTTGACTAAGAATATCAATGAAACAGAAAGTATCACGCTAAAATCATGGCAAACGGCTTTTACACTTGAATTTGTGGTATCCAACTATATTTCAGGTCAACACAATACTTTCGCTTATAAATTGGAAGGATATGATAAAGAGTGGTATTATCTGACAGCCAAACGTGCTGTCTCCTATTCCAACTTGCCGCAAGGCACTTATCATTTTCTGGTAAAAGCTGCTAATAGTGACGGGAAATGGAACACTGTACCTACGATGTTAGAAATCATTGTTCTCCCTATATGGTACAAGACCTGGTGGGCAATCGTGCTTTTCCTCGCTATTTTTATCGGCTTTATCACTTTCGTCTTCCGCTTCTTCTGGATGCGTAAAAGCATGGAGGCAGAGTTGGAGATTGAACGCAGGGATAAGGAACATCAAGAAGAAATCAACCAGATGAAGATGCGTTTCTTCATCAATATTTCCCATGAGCTTCGCACGCCGTTAACTCTTATCTTAGCTCCTCTACAAGAAATAATCAATAAGATCAGTGACCGCTGGACTCGTAATCAACTGGAATATATCCAACGCAACGCTAATCGCCTGCTACATCTTGTCAATCAATTGATGGATTATCGCCGCGCCGAATTGGGAGTTTTCGAGCTGAAAGTAAAGAAAGAGAATGCGCATCAACTAATACAAGATAACTTCTTGTTCTATGATAAACTGGCACGCCACAAAAAGATTACTTATACTCTCCATTCCGAATTGGAAGATAAAGAGGAACTTTTTGATCCTAATTATCTGGAACTGATTGTTAATAACCTGCTTTCAAATGCTTTCAAATATACGGAAAGCGGTCAAAGCATCACTGTGACATTGAAAGAGGAAAATAATTGGCTGGTACTGCAAGTTAGTGACACTGGTATTGGCATTCCTATCAACAAACAGGGAAAAATATTCGAACGTTTTTATCAGATAGAGAGTGAGCATGTAGGAAGTGGTATCGGTCTTTCACTGGTACAACGTTTGGTAGAATTGCACCATGGTCGTATCGAACTGGATAGTGAAGAGGGTAAAGGCAGTACTTTCTCTGTCTATCTGCCACAAGACATAAATACCTATAAATCCTCCGAGCTGGCTTCTAATGACACTCTGAATGAGGAAGGTCAGGTATATTCCACCAACTCGAAAGAAATGTATTTCATTGATACGGAAAAGGTCGAAAACGAAACGATCGAAGCCGGCGACAAGAAGCGTGGCACTATTCTTATTGTAGAAGACAATAATGAAATCCGCCATTATCTTAGTAGCGGACTTGCAGAACTCTTCAATACGCTGGAAGCCAGGAATGGTGAAGAAGCTTTGGAAAAACTGAAAGACAATGAAGTTGACATCATTGTAACTGATGTTATGATGCCTGTGATGGATGGCATCAAACTGTGTAAGAATGTGAAGCAAAATATCCGTACCTGTCATATTCCCGTGATTATCCTGTCTGCTAAAAGCGAAGTCAAAGACCAGATGGAAGGTCTGCAAATGGGTGCGGATGATTACATCCCGAAACCATTCTCACTTGCTATCCTGACTACGAAGATACAGAATATGATGCGTACCCGTAGACGTATGCTTGAACGGTATTCCAAATCCCTGGAAGTGGAACCGGAAAAGATTACGTTTAACGCCATGGATGAAGCTTTACTGAAACGTGCCGTAGCTATTGTAGAAAAAAACATGGATAATATTGAATTCTCTACTGACGAATTTGCCAGAGAAATGAATATGAGTCGTTCTAATCTGCATCTTAAATTGAAAGCTATCACAGGCGAATCGACTATCGATTTTATACGAAAGATCCGTTTCAACGAAGCAGCAAAGTTACTCAAGGATGGTCGCTACACGATAGCAGAAGTCAGCACAATGGTAGGATTCAATACACCGTCTTATTTTGCTACGAGTTTCAAGAAGTATTTCGGATGTTTACCCACGGAGTATATTAAGAAAATAAAAGGATAAATCAGTGAATTCCGAATATGAATCTGCTGGCTTGAGATTTATGTTCATTTCGGTTCGGAAAAGAACATAAAATGCTATTACTGACAATAATACATTACTATGCAGCCTTCAATTTATTCTCTTATTAGCATTATTTATCTTATTACCAAGCGAGCTTTCGTTTGACAGTTGTTGAACGAACGCTTGACTTTAGTTAAACTATCGTTCGACTTAAGTCAAACGAAAACTCATTAGGCAATGAAATAAATATCAATAGGGAAGCTATTACTTAAAAGTAGCCAATAAGATCATTATTGTATCTAAAAGGAGTAATATTCTATATAACGAATACTGAAAGCTAATTCCCGAAAATCT
>ERZ791925.1368-NODE-1368-length-12229-cov-2.693938_pt1 | contig 12229 bp, 10 predicted proteins | sample MGYA00510132_ERZ791925 | MGnify/ENA primary metagenome ERZ791925 (study PRJEB30046, sample SAMN00792075) | human gut metagenome | study: EMG produced TPA metagenomics assembly of the A metagenome-wide association study of gut microbiota in type 2...
TGCTCTTCCGATCTGGTTGATGGAAACGGACAGTCATTTCAGATAACACCTATCCAGATGCTTCGTGCGGCGGCAGCAATTGTCAATGGTGGTAATCTTGTTACACCACATTTTGCAGTTAAGACAAGTGATGGTTCGGGGCAGACTTATAATGAGTTCTATTATTCTACAACTGAGAGCACAATTGACAAATCAACAAGTGATACTATGAGGGACATATTAAGGCAGGTAGTTGAGGAAGGCGGTGGAAAGAATGCATATATAGAGGGCTTTTCAATAGGTGGAAAGACAGCAACATCACAGAAGCTTCCAAGAGGTTCTGGAAAGTATATCGCTTCATTTATAGGATTTTCAAGTGTGGAAAATCCACAGGTTATTGCTATGTGTCTTATTGATGAGCCAGAAGGGGTATATTATGGCGGTACAATTGCAGCACCGGTCATAAGAGAGTTATATGAAAATATACTTCCGTACCTTAATAACAAGTAAGAAAATGCGTTAATAAAGCGTTAAAACAGTGTTTATCCGCTTTACAGATGGATAGGTGTAGAGTAAAATAAAGACAGTTGTTTAAAAAACGTATTATATGCGTGGTAATGGAGGAACATTATGGAATTAAATAATAAAAAGGTAATGGTAGTTGGTACTGGAATAAGTGGAATCGGTGCTATAGACCTTCTTAACAAAGCTGGTGCAGACTGTATTATATATGACGGCAACGAAAAGCTTTCAAGGGAAGATGTATCAAAGAAACTTAAAGGCAATAAAGCAGAGATTATTATTGGAAAGCTGCCCGAGGATATAACTAATCAGGTCGACCTTCTTGTAATAAGTCCGGGCGTTCCGGTTGACAGTCCTATTGTTGAACAGTTTAAGAAAGCAGAAGTTCCAGTATGGGGCGAGATAGAACTTGCATATAATTATGATAAAGGCAGAATAATTGCCATAACAGGTACTAATGGCAAGACAACAACTACAGCTTTGGTAGGACAGATAGTGAAAGCCTATAATGAGAAGACATTTGTTGTTGGAAATATAGGTAATTCATATACGGGAGAAGTGCTTAATACAAGTAATGACTCTTATACAGTAGCAGAGATAAGCAGCTTCCAGTTAGAAACAATACACAAGTTCCATCCGGTTGTAAGTGCGATACTTAACATTACACCAGACCACCTTAACAGACATCATACAATGGAATGTTATTCCAAGACTAAAGAAAACATTTCTATGAACCAGACAAAGGATGATGTGTGTGTCCTTAATATGGAGGACGAAGAATTATACAGATTTGGAAGTGAGTGTCCAGCTAAGGTTGTATGGTTCTCAAGCAAGAGAAAGCCTGAGATTGGTGCATATGTTCAGGGAGATGATATAAGATATGCAGATGGCACTACAGATGAACTTATGCTTAATGTACACGATATGAACCTTCTTGGAACACATAACTATGAAAATGTATGTGCAGCTATCGCAATGACTAAGGCGGCAGGCATACCTGATGACATAATTGTACAGCAGGTAAAGAAGTTCAAGGCTGTAGAACACAGAATAGAGTATGTAGCTACCAAGAATGATGTATGGTATTATAACGATTCCAAGGGAACTAATCCGGAAGCTTCTGTAAAAGCAATTGAGGCTATGGTAAGACCAACTATTTTAATAGGCGGCGGTTATGATAAAGGTTCTGAATTTGATATGTATGTAAAAGCCTTCAAGGGCAAGGTAAAGAAGCTTGTTCTTATAGGCCAGACTGCTGATAAAATAGCCGAGACCTGTGATAAATATGGATTCAAGGACTATGTATTTGCTGATAATTTAAAAGAAGTAGTAGATATATGTGCAGCCAGCGCAGACAAAGGTGATGCGGTATTATTATCACCAGCGTGTGCAAGCTGGGGAATGTTTGATAATTATGAACAGAGAGGTGACATGTTCAAGCAATATGTCAATGAGCTTTAATTATGGCAAAGAAAAGAAGAAAAAGAAAGAATGGATTCTATTTTGATTACAGTCTTTTGTTTGTGCTTATATTCATTGTAGGTTTCGGACTTACAATGATATACAGTACAAGTTCTTACACAGCGCAGATTAATTATGGCAATCCGGAATACTATTTTAAAAGACAGCTTATATTTGACCTGTTAGGTTTTGCGTGTATGTTTTTTATAGCAAGATTTGTAGATTACCATATTTTAAAAAAGGCCGCTCCGTGGATATTTGTTATATCACTTTTAATGGTGTTAGCAGTTATTCCATTTGGACGTGAAAGCCACGGTGCTAAAAGATGGATATATATTGGTCCGATAAGCTTTCAGCCAGCAGAGCTTGTTAAGATAAGTGTTATTATTATGGCGGCGGCTAAGATGTGTGCGTCAGGAACAAAGATTAAAAAACTGTCACAGATAGCGAAAATATTTTTGGGCTGTGCAGTAATTCCAGCGGCTATGCTTTTTGGAATTACATCTAACTTAAGTAGTGCAATCATAGTATGTGGAATTGTGTTTGTTATGACATTTGTTGTATATCCTAATTACTGGGTTCACGGCGGAATTATTGGAATTATAATGGCAGGCTATATAGCAGGCAGGCAGTGGCTTAAGCAGGCTGTTGAAAATGGAGTCCAGTTTAAGAAGTTCCGTTTTACAAGACTTTTAGTATGGGTAGACCCTGAAAAGTACATAGACGGAAAAGGCTATCAGACTATGCAGGGGCTTTATGCCATAGGTTCTGGCGGACTTTTTGGTAAGGGACTTGGAAAGAGTATGCAGAAGTTAGGCTTCATACCAGAGTCGCAGAATGATATGATATTTTCAATAATATGTGAGGAGTTAGGACTGTTTGGTGCTGCGTGCGTTATTATGCTTTTTATAATAATGCTCTGGAGAATTATATATATATCACAGAACTCACCAGATTTGTTCGGTTCACTTCTTGCAGTTGGAATATTCGCCCATATAGCAATTCAGGTAATAGTTAATATTGCCGTTGTAACCAATGTATTTCCTAATACAGGCGTAACACTTCCATTTATAAGCTATGGAGGCACGGCGAGTCTGTTCCTGCTGGCAGAGTTAGGAATTGTGTTTAATATAAGTAGTCAGATTAGGTTAGAGAGATAGTTATGGCAAAGGCGGGAAAGAAAAAAAGGCTGTTCATAATATCTATTATTGTGGCAGCCCTGATAGCTGCGTGTGCAGCTGTCTATTTTGGATTTAGAACTGATAAGATAACATATGTGGGTAATTCCCATTATTCTAATGAAGAAATGACAAGCAGAATATTTGGAAATGACACACCAAACACTGTATTGTATACACTGTTTGGCAATAAGAAAAAGACAATACCTTTCATTCAGAAATATGATGTTGAAATACAGTGGCCAAGAGGTATGTACATAACAGTCTATGAAAAGGCGGTTATTGGTTATATACGTTATATGGGCTGTAATATGTATTTTGACAAAGATGGTATTGTTGTTGAAAGTTCAACAGAAACTTTTGAAAAAGTTCCTGAGATAATAGGTCTTAAGTTTAATTCAATAGTGCTTGATTCCAAGCTTGAAGTCGGAGATGATGAAGTGTTCAGGCACATACTTGATCTGACACAGAGCTTTGATAAGTATAATCTTGATGTTTCAAAAGTATATTTTGACTCATCGGACAATGTAATATTGTATATAGACGAGGTTAAGGTATACCTTGGAAAGAGTGATGATTATACGGACAAGCTTTTTGAGTTAAAACAGATGGAAACCAAATTTGCAGGGCTTAAAGGTTCTTTGTATATGCAGGATTATACAAAAGACAGTTCATCTATAATATTCAAAAAAGATGAATATAATTAAAACACACTAAAATGATGTGTAAATATTCAGAATTGTACGCTTTAAAGTTCAATTTTTAGTGAAATAAAATGAAAAAATCAGTTGATATTTATTGCGAAAAATTATATCATTATAGATAAATGTATAAGGATTGATTAAAGGAGGCAACAACCTTGGTAGAAATAATTAACGAATCAGATTCATCAGCAAGAATTATAGTCATCGGCGTAGGTGGAGCAGGTAATAATGCTGTTAATAGAATGATAGATGAGAATATAAGCGGGGTAGAATTTATTGGTATTAATACAGATAGCCAGGCATTACAGTTCTGTAAAGCTCCAACAGCTATTCAGATAGGTGAGAAGCTTACTAAGGGACTTGGTGCAGGAGCCCAGCCTGAGATTGGTGAGAAGGCAGCAGAAGAGAATGTTGAAGAATTAACAGAAGCTATCAAAGGTGCGGATATGGTATTCGTTACTTGCGGAATGGGCGGCGGAACTGGTACAGGTGCAGCTCCGGTTGTTGCTAAGATTTCTAAACAGATGGGTATCCTTACAGTTGGTGTTGTTACTAAGCCTTTCAGATTTGAGGCAAGAACAAGAATGACTAATGCAGAATCGGGTATTGAGAAGCTTAAGGAGAACGTGGATACACTTATTGTAATTCCTAATGACAAGCTTCTTCAGATAGTAGACAGAAGAACAACTATGCCAGATGCCTTAAAGAAGGCTGATGAGGTATTACAGCAGGCAGTACAGGGTATTACAGACCTTATTAATGTGCCAGGTCTTATCAACCTTGACTTTGCAGATGTTAAGACAGTTATGTCAGACAAGGGTATCGCACATATCGGTATCGGTAATGCTACAGGTGATGATAAGGCTATTGAAGCTGTTAAGCAGGCTGTTACAAGCCCACTTCTTGAGACAACAATCGAAGGTGCTACACACGTTATTATCAACGTATCTGGTGATATGAGCCTTGTTGAAGCAGATGAGGCTGCAAGCTATGTTCAGGAACTTGCAGGTGATAATGCCAATATCATCTTTGGTGCTATATATGATGAGACAGCTACAGACAGCGTAACAATAACTGTAATTGCTACAGGTATTGAAGATGTGAATGTCAATACTGCAATGGCGAAGTTCTCACCTAAGGCACAGGCAACACAGGGAGTTGGACAGACTGTTAAACCAGCAGTAAAGCCAGCATATACATATCAGGCTCCACAGACACCAATTCAGCCAGCAGGCGGTATGACAGGTACACAGTCTCAGACACCACTTCCAGGACTTAAGCAGCCAGCCCCTGTTACAAGCAATGTGAAGTCTAATGGTATTACAATACCTACTTTCCTTCAGAAGAACAGAAAGTAATTAATATAATCATTTAATCTGACAGATAGGTTGTCGGTTCATATACTTATTGGGCTTATACTATTGTTAATGAAATATTGATATTAAGGAACGCTTCGGCGTTCCTTTTTTATGTAATAGGAAATTCCAATAGAATTCCCTATTACATAAAAGGCACTATATGCCGATGATGCACACTCGCACGAAGATGTATTTTGTCGCAAGCGACCGTGCTCGGTGCGAGAATGTGTTTCACACATTCTTTTTTATTTCATAGCGAATTATATTAGAAAATTAATGTGACTCTGTGCTTTTGACAAATTTTGCATATTAAGTTATGTATACTTATTTTCGTTGCAGGAAAGCATTTTCTGTAAACTATTATGCAGGGTATACCTGATTGTGCAATGGAGGTGAGAGTGAATTGTAATATACATTGATGTATTATTTGGAATTAATTATTGTATGGATTTGATTGTTATGGTTATGGTAAACAAAATAATGCATTATCATACATCACTGCCCCGTCTGCTGCTTTCTTCCACTTTGGGGGCAATATGGTCAGTCATTGCAATATGTATTCCGGATGAATATAGGCTTTTCGTTAATTGGTGCACATATTTAATCATCACTGGATTAATGCTTATGATAATTAATAGTCCATTAAATATTATCAAGGAAAGTTCAGGAAAGATTAATTGGTTTGCTATAAGGAGTTATATAAAGGACTTGTTAAAAGGCGTAGCGGTAATGATTGGCATAGCAGTATTTCTTGGCGGTGCGATACATTTACTCGTGTACTATACATATGTTGGCTTTGTAATAAAGAATATAATGATAAACAACAGGCAGTTGGTTATATATGCAGTCGTGGCGTATCTTATGCTCATCATACTGGTACGAAGCAAAGAGAAGCTCAATAGAAAAATGCAGATATATGTAGTAACAGTGGTTATTGGGGACGAACGTATTACATTAAAGGGAATGATAGACACTGGAAACCAGCTTAGTGATTATTATTGTAATAAACCAGTAAATGTTATGGATAAGAAATGTTTTGACAAGGTTCTTTCTAAGATAAATGATTACAGCAGAATAAGATATCATCTTATTCCATACAGGAGTGTAGGTATGGACACAGGAATGATAGAGGTAATTACAGCAGATTACATATACATATCCAATGATGTTAAGACGAAAGCTTATAAAAATGTGCTTATAGGATTGTCAGAGGTATGCGTATCACAGGCAGGGGAATATCAGGCACTTATTAATGGACATATGATGCAATAATGAGCACAAAGATGCTCATCATATGCACCCCCAAAAGCGTCACGGGACATATGATGCAATAATAAACAGGGTATGTCGGCGGTGCTTTCGTATTCCTGTAAAGACAAAAGAAAGCACCGTAGAAAAGAGGAGTAAGATAGTGATTAAAGTGGCAGTTGCAGATCGTTTTCAGCTTAAGGTGGTACCTTCTATTAAGAATTTTTATATGATGGGGACAAGAGAAGTTCATTATATAGGAGGTACAGAGGTGCTGCCAGCACCGCTTGATATTGAGGAGGAGAAAAATGTGCTGGCAATGTTAAAGACTGATAATGACGATTATGCTAAGAAAATGCTTATAGAACATAACTTAAGACTTGTTGTATACATAGCCAAGAAATTTGATAATACAGGTGTTGGAGTAGAGGACCTTATATCAATTGGCACAATAGGTCTTATAAAGGCAATTAATTCATATGACAGGGATAAGAATATAAAGCTTGCAACTTATGCTTCAAGATGTATAGAGAATGAAATTCTTATGTATCTTAGAAGAAATAGCAAGGTAAAAGCAGAGGTGTCAATTGATGAACCACTCAATGTTGACTGGGATGGCAATGAACTTTTGTTATCTGATATTCTTGGAACTGAAGATGATGTGTGTTATAAAGACCTTGAAAATGAGGTTGAGATGAAAGCATTAAAGAGGGCGATTGGCAATTTGTCTGAGAGGGAGAGAATTATAGTCGATTTAAGATATGGTCTTAGTGATAAAGATGGAGAGGAAAAGACACAAAAAGAGGTCGCTGATATGCTTGGAATATCGCAGTCATATATATCAAGACTTGAAAAGAAGATTATAAAGAGATTAAAAAGAGAAATGGTGAGAAGCTGTTAAACATTTTACTTGACAATCCGCTTGTATTCTAAGAAAATAGAAAGGGTATGGATTGGAGAGATAATAATGAATAATAAGAATAATACATCATTTAAGTGGGACAGAATATTCGGAGTGGCTTCATTAGCAGCTATATTAATATTTGCCGTAATGTTATATATTGACTGTGGAGCTTCTATAAGGTCAATTATGAATATAGGAAAGACAACATCAGATGAGGTAACTGATGATGGGCTTTTGCAGAACAATGAGGATAATAACAAAGAAAGTAATAATAAGACAATTAACTGGTCGTCTAAGGCAATAGTCTGTATAGATGCTCCTCACGGTGGAAGTGATACAGGACAGTACGACGGAACTAACTATGAAAAGACACAGATGTTATCTTTAGCTGACAGCGTTAAGAATGAGCTTGAAAGTGCTGGCGTTACAGTTGTTATGACAAGAACAACTGATACATCGGTGGATTATACCAAGCGTATAGAGATATGCAATAACGCCAAAGCAGCGGCACTTGTGTCATTTCATAGGGATATTACTGATAAGTCAGGAAGCAGTAGGGGAATAAGTGCGTGGATTCATACCTCTTCCCCATCTAACTCTAAAAGCCTTGCGAGTGATATTATGGAAGAGTTAAATGGAGTAGATGTAAGCTTATCGGGAGTGAATACGGGTACTCCTGATAATAAGAGAAAAGATTATTACCTGAACCAGCACAGCAAAGTAGCGAGCTGTATAATAGAGTTAGGCAATATGTACAGCAGTAAGGATAATAAACTTGTAACAACAGATATAGACAATACAGCTAAGCTTATAGCTGATGGAATTATGAAATACTTAGAACAGGCAGGTTATACGAATGGCAGTAATTAATCAGAAGAACATAAGAAATTTTTGTATTATAGCACATATTGACCACGGCAAGTCAACTCTTGCCGACAGAATTATAGAAAAGACAGGACTCCTTACAAGCAGGGAAATGCAGGAGCAGGTTCTTGATAATATGGATATCGAGAGGGAGAGAGGAATTACAATAAAGTCACAGACAGTAAGAACTGTATACAGGGCCCAGGACGGCGAAGAATATATATTTAATCTTATTGATACTCCAGGTCACGTTGACTTTAACTATGAGGTATCAAGGGCACTTGCGGCTTGTGATGGTGCTGTACTTGTAGTAGATGCGGCACAGGGCATAGAGGCACAGACACTTGCCAATGTATATCTTGCACTTGACCACGACTTAGAGGTATTTCCTGTTATTAATAAGATTGATCTTCCAAGTGCAGAACCAGACAGAGTTAAAGATGAGATTGAGGATATTATCGGAATAGAGGCTCAGGACGCTCCGTTAATTTCAGCGAAAAATGGCATTAATATCGAGGAAGTTCTTGAACAGATAGTAAAGAAAATACCAGCACCTACAGGTGATGCAGCTAATCCTTTATCTGCACTTATATTTGACTCATTATACGATGCATATAAGGGTGTTATTATATTTGTAAGAATAGTAGAGGGTACTGTAAAGAAAGGTACTAAGATAAGAATGATGGCAACCGGAGCAGTAGAAGAAGTAGTTGAGGTAGGTTACTTCGGAGCTGGTCAGTTCATACCTTGCGATGAATTAAGTGCAGGTATGGTTGGATATATAACAGCAAGTATCAAAAATGTTCAGGATACAAGAGTTGGTGACACTGTTACAGATAATGACAGACCTGTATCAGAGCCGCTTCCAGGTTATAAGAAGGTCAACCCTATGGTGTACTGCGGTCTGTATCCGGCGGACGGTGCAAAATATCAGGATTTAAGAGAAGCATTGGAGAAGCTTCAGCTTAATGATGCTTCTCTCCAGTTTGAGCCAGAGACATCTATAGCACTTGGCTTTGGTTTCAGATGTGGTTTCTTAGGACTTTTACATCTTGAGATTATACAGGAAAGACTTGAAAGAGAATATAACCTTGACCTTGTAACAACAGCACCGGGTGTTATATATAAAGTCCATAAGACTAATGGTGAAGTTATAGACCTTACTAATCCGTCTAATATGCCTGATCCATCAGAGATAGACTATATGGAAGAACCTATGGTAAGTGCTGAGATTATGGTTACAACCGAATTTGTTGGACCTATTATGAAACTTTGCCAGGAACGCCGTGGTGTATACAACGGTATGGAATATATAGAACAGACAAGAGCACTGCTTAAGTATGACCTTCCGCTTAATGAGATAATATATGACTTCTTTGATGCGTTAAAGTCACGCTCAAGAGGTTACGCTTCATTTGACTATGAAATGAAGGGATATGAGAGGTCTAACCTTGTTAAGCTTGATATTCTTATCAACAAGGAAGAAGTGGATGCACTTTCATTTATTGTATTTGCAGGAAGTGCGGAGGAACGTGGAAGAAAGATGTGCGAGAAGCTTAAGCAGGAAATTCCTAGACAGCAGTTTGAGATTCCTATTCAGGCGGCCATCGGAAGCAGGGTTATAGCAAGGGAAACTGTTAAGGCACTTCGTAAGGATGTACTTGCCAAGTGTTACGGTGGTGATATTTCCCGTAAGAAGAAGCTTCTTGAAAAGCAGAAGGAAGGAAAGAAGAGAATGCGTCAGATTGGTAACGTAGAGATACCACAGAAAGCATTTATGAGTGTATTAAAGTTAGATGAAGAATAATAACGAACTGGGGATATATATACATATCCCCTTTTGTATGCAAAAATGTATATATTGTGATTTCTTATCTGCACCAGCAGATGATAAGACGAAAAGCAGTTATGTTAAAGCTTTAATTAATGAGATAGCATTAAGTGAGGCTGGTCTTGATAAAAATGTAACTTCAATATTTATCGGTGGTGGAACTCCGTCAGCAATAAATGCTGAATATATTAAAGATATATTAGAGGCTGTAAAGCAAAGATATCGTGTTGATGGCAATGCAGAGATAACAATAGAATGTAATCCAGGTACAATAAATAGTGAAAAAGCATACATTTACAGGGAAGCTGGGATTAACAGAATAAGCTTTGGATTGCAGAGCACTGATGATAAAGAGCTTCGTATGCTTGGAAGAATTCATACATTTGAACAGTTTAAGAACAGCCTTGCCATAGCAAGGAATGCAGGCTTTACTAATATCAATATAGACCTTATGTCAGCACTTCCGGGTCAGACCATAGAAAGCTTTACCAGAGTGCTAAAGGAGGCTGTATCACTTAATACAGAGCATATATCTGTATACAGTCTTATAATAGAAGAAGGCACAAGGCTGTATGATAACATAGACAATTATCCGGATATTCCTGATGATGATGACGACAGGAAAATGTATGCACTTACTAAAGAGATATTAGGTCAGGCAGGTTATGAAAGATACGAAATATCCAATTATGCCAAGGCAGGTTATGAATGTAAGCATAATCTTAAATATTGGGATAGAACTGATTATATCGGTTTTGGAATTGGTGCAGCTTCATTATGTAATCATAAAAGGTATACTAACATCAGCGATATTAATAATTATATTAAGGCATTATGTGTGGAATATGCTGATAATAAAGAAAGCAATAAAGAGTGTATTGTGGAAAATATTAAGAATATCCAAGAGACTCTTAAGAATTCTTTAGAAATAAAGAATAACTGTCAGGACCTTAAAGAAAATATAGAGGTTCTCACGCTGGAAGATGAGATGGCTGAATATATGTTTCTTGGTTTAAGAAAGTCTGCTGGGATTGATATATGCGATTTTAAAGATATATTTGGAAAAGATATATACAGTGTATATAAAGAGCAGATAAAAGATAATATAGCAAAAGGTCTTTTGTGGCAGAATGGTACAAGAATAGCGCTTACAGACAGAGGCATAGATATAAGCAATACTGTTATGTCTGATTTTGTGTAGAAATAAATATGCGTGGTGCTTATCGTCTGGATGGCGGTAAGCACCACGCATATTTTATAACTCTGAAAAATTCAGTCAGGTAATTTAATTGACAGTATAGTTATATAATATATTATGCGGTTAATTCCTTAATAAAAGTTCTAGGTGTAATGCCTGTGTAAGCCTTGAATTCCCTCTGGAAATGTGCCTGGTCAGAATATCCGGCATTGGCAATATAATCGCTGTTTTCTTTGTATGGGTCATTTATAATATCAGATATGATTTCCTGAAATCTGATATTCTTGCAGTAATCTTTAGGACCTGCACCATATGCCGATTTGAATAATCTGTTAATGTGCCGTTCAGAGTACCCTGACATTTCGGATAAATCAGATATATGAATATTGCCGGAAGCTTTCTTTATCTCATTAGCCATATGTATGATATTGTCAGGGACAGCTATATATTTTTTGCTGTCATTAAGGAAACATATTAAAGCTTCAAGCTGTCCGTCAAAATCTTCGGCTTGAATTAATTCAGATATAAGTTTGTATTCAAAAGACTCTGTGGCAGGTTCGTATTCAAATACCTGATTGGCAATTGAAGCTGGAAGCACGCTGTCATCAACGGATGGTGCAAAATAACAGCCCTTATCCGCAAAACGAATTCCAAAATAATAATCAAAATCTCCAAAAGTATAGTCAAAACGTCTGCTTACTGGTCCAATACAGTAGAAGGAAGAACTGCTGTTATTCTTATTATATCCTATTATCCATTCTGCACTAGAGCATGGAATAAGAGTGGATACTTTCCTACTTGCAGAGCCGGTGGTGTTGTCTATGGCGTATACAAGCATAGTCTGTGGCACGGTTATATATTTGTAATTGATGTGCTGTTTACCATCTGAGCTGTTATATATTGCTGGATTAAATAATAATGGCTGGTGTAAATGTTCTTTCATAAGTACCCTCCTGATTTTATAATTGCATTAATTGGTATT
>ERZ791925.1376-NODE-1376-length-12201-cov-3.397332_pt1 | contig 12201 bp, 16 predicted proteins | sample MGYA00510132_ERZ791925 | MGnify/ENA primary metagenome ERZ791925 (study PRJEB30046, sample SAMN00792075) | human gut metagenome | study: EMG produced TPA metagenomics assembly of the A metagenome-wide association study of gut microbiota in type 2...
TTTTTGTCGATAGTCATATTGTTGGTGCTCGGAGTGACATAGCTGTGTTCTCCTTCACCTTTTACTACCCAGTTGGCACTTCCGTCTTTTTCGCGAGCGTATGAACGGTCGGCAAGCTGACCGGCGGGGATGGTTACTTCGTCAATCAGAGTTTTACCGTTAGAGTCATACAAAGCAATGTAATTCTCTTTGTTCGGGTCGAGCGTAAAGTTCACGTGGAACGTACCCCGGTTAGGCATTCCGTCTGCCCAGAACAAAGCATGTTGGCGCGGCTTGATCAGAGTCAGCACGTCGCCTTTGGGAATAGGATATTTGGTCGGATTGTTTTTATCGTTCGTCAGAAAGCAACCTTCCAGATTTACAGAAGCGAAAGAGGTGTTGAATATCTCTATCCACGCATTGTGCAGTCCGTAGTCATCCTGATAGTTCTGGTCGTTGACGACCAAAACCTCATTGATTCTCAGACTGGTGGCACTTTGCGCCCTGAGCCCCATGCAAACCATTGCCAGCAGAGCGATAAATATCCCGATTCTTTTCTTATTCATAACAATCGATGTTTAATTTGTTACAATGGAATATTACCGTGCTTTTTAGCAGGGTTGGTTAATTTTTTGGTCTGCAGCTGTTGCAGGGCGCGGATCACGCGGAAACGAGTGTTTCTCGGTTCGATAACGTCGTCGATGTAACCGTATTTGGCTGCATTGTACGGGTTGGCGAACAGTTTAGTGTACTCGGCTTCCTTGTCTGCCAGGAATTGAGCAGGGTTTTCCTGATCTTTGGCTTCTTTGGCATACAATACCGCTACTGCACCGGCACCTCCCATTACGGCGATTTCGGCTGTCGGCCATGCATAGTTCATGTCGCCGCGGAGTTGCTTGCAACTCATTACGATGTGCGAACCACCGTAAGATTTACGCAGGGTAACAGTTACCTTGGGCACAGTGGCTTCACCATAAGCGTACAGCAACTTGGCTCCGTGCAGGATTACACCATTATATTCCTGACCCGTACCCGGAAGGAATCCTGGAACGTCTACCAATGTCACCAGTGGAATGTTGAATGCGTCGCAGAAGCGAACGAAGCGTGCACCTTTGCGTGAAGCATTGCTGTCGAGTACTCCGGCGAGGTATTTAGGCTGATTGGCAACCACACCTACCGACTGTCCGTTCATACGGGCAAAACCGATAATAAGATTTTTCGCATAGTCTTTCTGTACTTCCAGGAATTCTCCGTTATCGATGATGGCGCCGATCACTTCGTACATATCGTACGGTTTGTTCGGGCTGTCGGGGATGATCTCGTTCAGCAGGTCGTCCATACGGTCGATGGGGTCGGTACAGTTCACCAATGGAGCTTCTTCCAGGTTGTTTTGCGGAATAAAGCTGAGAAGCTTGCGAATAATCGCCAGACCTTCTTCACTGGTTTCGGCAGTGAAGTGAGTTACACCGGACTTGCTGGCATGTACGCTTGCACCACCCAGATCTTCCTGAGACACGTCTTCACCAGTTACTGTTTTCACAACAGCCGGTCCGGTGAGGAACATGTAAGATGTACCTTCCGTCATCAGCGTGAAGTCTGTCAGGGCGGGAGAGTAAACCGCACCGCCGGCACACGGACCGAAAATACCTGAAATCTGTGGGATGACACCCGAAGCCATGATGTTGCGCTGGAAGATTTCAGCATAACCGGACAGGGCGTTGATGCCTTCCTGAATACGTGCGCCACCCGAGTCGTTGATACCGATAACAGGGGCACCCATCTTCATGGCCATATCCATTACTTTACAGATCTTTTGTGCCATGGTTTCCGACAGTGAACCACCGAATACTGTGAAATCTTGTGCGAAAACATATACTAATCTACCTTCTATCGTTCCATAACCGGTTACCACACCGTCGCCGAGGAAATGTTTTTTCTCTTGTCCGAAATTGGTACATCTGTGTTGAACAAACATATCCAGTTCTTCGAAACTACCTTCGTCAAGCAACTGTGCAATACGCTCGCGGGCTGTATATTTGCCTTTGGCGTGTTGTTTTTCAATAGCCTTTTCGCCACCACCTAAACGAGCCTGAGCACGAAGTTCAATAAGCTCTTTTACTTTTTCAAGCTGGTTACTCATGAGTTTTTCTTAATTTAAAGGGTTATAATATTTACAACCGGACGATTGACAACCCGGATGGGGAATTTAATGTAAAGAAAAATTCCGTTTGTCCGTGGCGCGGATCGTCCGAATCGTACATCTTTTTAGTGTTCGCAGAGTTCTGTCAGTACGCCCAGAGTTGATTTCGGGTGAAGGAAAGCAATGTTCAGGCCTTCGGCACCTTTGCGCGGAGCTTTGTCGATCAGGCGGATCTCTTTGCTTTCGGCTTCGGCCAGGGCATTGGCTACGCCGTCTTCAATGGCGAATGCTACGTGATGAACACCTGCACCTTTGTTTTCGATGAATTTCGCGATGGTACTTTCCGGACATGTGGGTTCCAGTAATTCGATTTTGGTATCACCTACTTTCAGAAAGGCTGTTCTTACTTTTTGATCTTCTACAGTTTCGATGTTGTAGCATTTCAAACCTAAAACGTTTTCATAATACGGAAGGGCTTCTTCGATACTTTTTACGGCAATGCCCAAATGTTCAATGTGTGAAATCTTCATAACTATATTTTTAAATTTTGGTATTAATCGTCTTTTCGGAATGGTATAAAACAGCACAAAGAAAATCAATTCTTGTTTAATAAAGAAATTTTTCTGCAATTAATTATGGTGAAAATAGGTTTAAAACCTAAGGTGCATGGGTTTAAAAGGCAGGCATCGTTGGTTTAAAACCTAAGGGGTGTTGGTTTAAAAGGCGGAGAGGGTTGGCGCTGATCCCTGAGACAGGCGGATGTTCAGACGTATATTTTGATCAACAGGTCGTTCAGCCATTGCCAGCGGAAACGGAACCATCGCCGGGTGCTGCTTTGCTTGCCACCGAAGCGGAGCACGAAGTCACGATAGCCGTGCTTCTTAAATGGGAGTCCGACGTCCATGAACTCCATGTGGCGGAATCCGTTTTGATGGGCATCCCGGAGGGCTTTCCATACAGCCAGTATACCCGGGTATTGCAAGGCATAGGTCTTCCGCATACCTCCCGAAAACCAGAGATAGGCATCGTTTCCCGAATAGATACAGGCAGAGCCTCCGATAATTTTGTCTTTGTAGCGGACGATGAAAATCTTTGCCTGCCGGCTGTGAATCAGTCGGGTGTCCATGTGCTGGAAAAAGATGATGTTGGGAAAATGTTTACGGATGCGGGACGAATAGAGATGCCTCAGCATATTCGAAAATTCGCGTATCTCTTCTACCGTACGTGCCTCGTCTACTTTTGCTCCGTTTTTCAGGCCTTTTTTGATCTGGCGGATACGGGAGGGGCTGAAACGCTGTTCGGCGTTTTCGATGCCGTGAAGCGAGTTTCGTACCCGCAGCCAGTTGACAGGGAAGTATCTGTTGGACCGGAAATATTTGTAGCCGAACATGGCGTTCTCCAGATTGCGAAATTCTATCAGAAACGAGTTCCGCAAAGCCTCCGTGGTGAGGTGCTCCAGCATTTCGCCGAATATCCTTTCCTTGTCGGTTTCCGCTGTCAGATATTCGCCCGTACCATAGATTTCGCAGCGTTTGATGAAAGCGGGAGGAAATATGCGGATGCTTTTGCGGATGGCAGCAAGCAGTCGCGCAACGGGTTTTCCGTCTTCCGAAGCCATAATCAGGAGTGGGGTGTAGCCTGGAGTTTCTTCGTAGATCTGAAATAGCTCTTTCGAATGAAACGTATTGGTTCCGGGAAAATCCGGAATCTCACTTCCTTGGTAATATGTAGTCAGTTTTAATGGCATATCGGGACAAATTTACATTTTTTATTTCTCTTTACAACATTTGCAGGGCTTATTTTGTTGAGCTGTCGTTTTGTGACTATCTTTGTGGAGATACTACAATAAAATCCGTTTTTGATTATGTTAGAAGAAATTCTTGAATTCAACAAAAAGTTCGTTGAGAACAGGGGATACGAAAAGTATATCACTAACAAGTATCCTGATAAGAAAATCGCCATCCTTTCCTGTATGGATACCCGCCTGACAGAACTGTTGCCCGCCGCTTTGGGGATTCACAACGGAGACGTAAAGATTATAAAGAATGCCGGTGCCGTCATTTCCCATCCTTTCGGCAGTGTCATCCGTAGTCTGCTGGTGGCCATCATCGAGTTGGGAGTAGAAGAAGTGATGGTCATTGCCCATTCCGATTGCGGTGCTTGCCACATGAACAGCGACGAAATGATAGCTCACATGAAAAAGCGGGGAATCAAGTCCGAAACAATCGACATGATACGCTACTGCGGGGTCGATTTTAATTCGTGGCTGGGCGGATTCGACGATCCGGTGAAGTCCGTCAGGGGCACGGTTCGTTCCATAGAGAACCATCCGCTTATTCCGAAAGATGTCCGGGTGCATGGTTTTATCATCGATTCACTGACCGGCGAGTTGACGAGAGTGGAATAAATTGCCTATCTTTGCGCTCGAATCGCCACGGAGCGCGCCGATTCATGCAAAGTCCTGCAGGGCATACCTTATATAGACGGGCATGCCGGGTGGTACCTCGGTTTGCGTGTGTTTGTGCATTCTATGGTGACTGGCGGTATATTCAAATAATGCAAAGTATAGATACATGGAAAATTTCAGTGAATTAATAAAAAATCGCCGCAGCATGCGGAAATTTACCGGAGAAGAACTTTCTCAGGAAGATGTAGTCGCTTTGCTGAAAGCGGCCCTGATGGCTCCTACTTCAAAGCGCAGTAACAGCTGGCAGTTTATCGCAGTCGATGATAAAAAGTTGCTCGGTGAACTTTCACATTGCAAAGAGCAGGCTTCGGCCTTTATTGCCGACGCGGCATTGGCCATTGTCGTTACTGCCGATCCCTTGGCGAGCGATGTATGGATTGAGGACGCTTCCATTGCCTCTATTATGATTCAGCTTCAAGCCGAAGACTTGGGGTTGGGAAGTTGCTGGGTGCAGGTGCGTGAGCGATATACTGCCACCGGGATGCCTTCCGATGAATTTGTGCGCGGTGTGCTCGACATTCCTTTGCAGTTGCAGGTGTTGTCCGTCATAGCGATCGGGCATAAAGGGATGGAACGTAAACCCTTTAATGAAGACCATTTGCAATGGGAAAAAATCCATATTAATAAGTTCGGAGGTAAGTAACGGTGAGTGCGGTAAAAGCAAACAATAAAGATACCTACAAAGCCACGGCAGTCACCCTTATTGTGATAGGGGTGCTCTATCTGATCGACAAACTGATACACTTTTCCACTTTGGGGATACCCTGGGTGATGAATAAGGATAATCTTTTGCTTTACACTGCGGTGATTTTCCTGTTTATTAAGCGGGATAAATCCGTCGGCTTGGTATTGCTCGGATTGTGGTTGGTGCTGAACATCGGCCTGATTGTTTCATTGCTTGGTTCGATGTCCGGTTATCTGCTGCCTTTGGCTTTATTGATAATCGGAGGTATATTGTATTTGATTTCAACACGATGAAAAGAAGTATAGAAGATACGCCGATCGTATTGATCGGTGCCGGAAATCTTGCCACTAATCTGGCAAAAGCCTTATATCGGAAAGGTTTTCGTATCGTACAGGTGTATAGCCGTACGGAAGAGTCGGCCCGCGAGCTGGCACAGAAAGTGGAAGCCGAATATACGACAGACCTCGCAGAGGTGAACCCGTATGCGAAGCTGTATATTGTTTCACTGAAAGATTCCGCCTTTGCCGAACTTCTTCCGGGCATTGTCGAAGGTAAGCGGGAAGAGGCATTGATGGTGCATACGGCAGGTAGCATCCCGATGAATGTCTGGGAAGGACATGTCCTGCATTACGGTGTGTTCTATCCCATGCAGACTTTCAGCAAGCAGAGGGAGGTAGATTTTAAGGAGATTCCTTTCTTCATAGAGGCTTCTTCGGCAGAAGATGCCGCGTTTCTGAAAGCCATTGCCTCTACACTGTCCAACCGTGTGTACGATGCCGACTCGGAGCAGCGTAAAAGTCTCCACCTGGCTGCCGTGTTTACATGTAACTTCACCAATCACATGTATGCCCTTGCTGCCGAGTTGCTTAAGAAATACAATCTGCCGTTTGACGTGATGTTGCCGTTGATTGATGAAACCGCCCGTAAGGTGCACGAACTGGAACCTAAGACGGCCCAGACCGGGCCGGCCATCCGTTATGACGAGAATGTGATCGGCAATCACTTGCGGATGCTTGCCGATGATCCTGCCATGCAGCGGTTATACGAGTTGCTTAGCCGAAGCATTCACGAAAGACAATAATCCCGAAACATTAAATAAAAATGAGCACAATCAATTACGACCTTACCCGGATAAAGGCACTTGCTTTTGATGTAGACGGAGTGCTGAGCGCCAATGTCATCCCTTTGCATCCGTCGGGTGAACCGATGCGTACGGTAAATGTAAAAGACGGTTATGCCATCCAATTGGCCATAAAAAAAGGGCTTCGTATCGCTATTATTACAGGTGGGCGGAGCGATGTCGTGCGGAAACGTTTTATCGGGTTGGGGGTATCCGATCTGTACTTCGGCTCTGCGGTGAAGATACACGATTATCGTGGTTTCCGTGACAAACACGGACTTACGGACGAGGAGATACTCTACATGGGCGATGACGTTCCCGATATGGAAGTGATGCGTGAGTGCGGATTGCCCTGCTGTCCCAAAGATGCGGTTCCTGAGGTGAAAGCGATTGCCCGTTACATTTCGTATGCCGATGGAGGATACGGCTGTGGACGCGATGTGGTGGAGCAGGTGCTTAAAGCACAAGGCCAATGGTTGTCCGATGATGCTTTCGGATGGTGATTTCCAGTATATACCTTATTTATTTATCAGTATGCTTGCTAACTTAGATCGTTATAAAATCGTATTGGCCTCTAATTCTCCGCGTCGGAAAGAGCTGATGACGGGCTTGGGTGTCGATTATGTAGTAAAAACTTTACCGGATGTGGACGAATCTTATCCCGATACGTTGCAAGGTGAAGAGATTCCTCTTTTCATAGCCCGTGAGAAGGCAGCCGCCTATCAGTCGATGATCGGACCGGAAGAGCTTTTGATCACAGCCGATACCATTGTCTGGCATGAAGGCAAAGCGCTCGGCAAACCTGTCGGAAGGCAGGATGCCATAGAGATGTTGCGGAGCCTCTCCGGTAAATCGCACCAAGTGATTACCGGTGTGTGTCTCACTACCCGAGAATGGCAAAAATGTTTCGCTGCCGTGACGGATGTCCGTTTTGCGATTCTTGATGAAGATGAAATCGCTTATTATGTCGATCACTATCAGCCCATGGACAAAGCCGGTTCGTATGGTGTGCAGGAGTGGATCGGTTTTGTCGGAGTAGAATCCATATCCGGCAGCTACTTCAATGTAATGGGACTTCCGGTGCAAAAACTGTATAGAGAACTACTTAAGCTATAGTTTTTTAGCTGTAATTAACTGTTCCTCTTTGTATTGCGCAAAGATAGCATATCTAAATTAATTTGCTATCTTTGCGCAATTGTTTTACGAACGTTTTACGAAAAACAGGAATGCACGATTAAATGTTTTACAATGATGGCTACAGTTAAAATAATCATCCTCAAGCATCAAAGGCGAGAAGATAATACCTGGAATGTGAAGATACGGATTACGCACGAACGTCAATCTTCATATATTGCGACTACTCACTATGTGGGAGGTGAGTTGATAAACAAGAAGACTTTTGAGCTAAAAGAAAGGAATAATCCGATTTATGACCAAGTAATGCTCGATGTTCTTAAAATTAGAGCCGAACTTTCAAAATTGGGTCACTCTATTGATTTGTATTCTGCTAAAGGATTATGTGAACTGATGAAAGATAAACTTTCTAATAAGCCTGAAGGAATTAACTTTTTCGACTTTGGTTATGCTTATGCGGATAAGGTTTTGAAAGAAGGTAGGCGGATAGGGGAAAATTATCGAATTGCTATTAGCAAGTTTGAGGCATTCGTGGGAAATCGAAATTTATGTTTCTCGGATATCACATCTTCTCTCTTAATTAAATTTGAAGAAGATTTAAAGAGTCAACGGTCAAAATGTGGTATTGGGAATATTTCTGATTCTGGGGTTCGGCTTTACATGTCGAAGATACAAGCGTTATTTAATCGGGCAAAGCTTGAATATAACGATGAAGATGCCGGAATAATCCGCATTTCCAATAATCCCTTTGCTAAATACAAAATTCCAAAGCAACCAATTACAAGAAAGCGTTCTTTAACGGATGAACAGATAAGAGCTATAAAAGAGTATCGAATACCGGAAAATATGTTGGGTGTCATTATTGCCAGAGATGTGTTTCTGATGTCGTTCTTTATGGTTGGAATGAATACCGTTGATATGTTTTATTTGAATCCCCCTGTTGATGATAGATTTGAATACGAGCGGAGGAAGACAAGAACCAGGCGGGATGATAGGGCTTTTATTTCCATTAAAGTAGAACCGGAGCTTGAGCCTTATTTGGAAAGATATAAGGATTCAGTAGGGGATAGAGCGTTTAATTTCTTTATAAGATATGCGAGCCATAAGCAATTTGTGCATAAGGTGAATCTTAATCTGAAAAAGATCGGGAATGCTTTAGGTATTCCCGATCTAACTCTTTACGCTGCGCGCCACTCTTGGGCTACAATAGCAAGGAACGACTGCGGTATTTCGATGGACGATGTAGCAATGTCATTGAATCATAAGTCTGGGTATAATGTCACAGATACTTATGTTAAAAAGGACTGGAGCAGGATTGATAAGGCAAATCGGAAGGTAATTGATTTTGTGTTCCATCCAAGAAAGAAGGACGAAGAAAAAGCCGGGGAGTGATCCCCGGCTGGCTTTACTTCCTGGCATATATCACATCTCCTAGATAAAGGCGGTTTCCTTCTATTCTATACTGTTTTGTTTCAGAATTGCCGTTTTCATATTTGACATGGTAAGTGGTTTCGGTTGCACTCCAAGTGAGCCTTAGTACATTTTCCACTTCTCCGGCGTAGGTTCCGGTCCATTTCCCTGTCCCGTCTTTTTTGAGGTCAAGATAGAAAATCTCGACATCATCATCTATGGATATCCAAGATCCGATTAACGGAGAGTTGTTGTCATCTGATTGATCGTCACTGGAACACCCACCAAGGAGGAGGGGCAGTAATAATGTTAATGCGAATAAATACTTTTTCATTGTATATTAAAAGTTTAGATTATTTTTATCGGTTGAATATAATAGAACTTTCAAATAAAATATAGGATTCTTATATGTTGGGGGGTAAGTAGTGCCAATCCAATTTATTAAAGCAAATATATTTTAGGATTACTATATTTTTTAAAGTCAGGTGTAGGCTTATTTATTTTCTTGAATACTTTAGTATATTTTTCTTCCAATTCGCGAAAAGCTTTTTCCCAACTTACATAGTCCTCTGAAGATTTTGAGAGTAAGGCTACTTCTTGCAAAAAGGCTTCATTTACTAGTTTTTCAGTCTCTTCCATATTTCCTTTTATATAGGCAATACAGGCATCTGAAAGAAAATCCTTATTGTCTATCTTTTTCCAGATACGTTTAATATTGTTCGTCATTCCCCACACTTTAAAAAAGAGGATAATTTGTAGTACTCCGAATATAAGAAGTACGATAGTTAAAAAGTCAATCATAATTTTAGACGCCTCCTTTCAATGCTTCTGAGATGCTATCTGTTGCTGATTGTACGGTGCCCGACGTATTTCCATCAATGTCTTCTTTTGTATTATCGGTTCGAATGGCATTACCTATAATTCCAAATAACTGAAGGGCTTCCTTGTCATCTGTGTCTTTACTATATAAGATTTGCTTCATGTTTTTGTCGAAGACGTATAGATAGTTGCCTAAATCAAAGTTACCTCCTTTTGTCTTACATCTGAATTTATGTTTTGCTTCCCAACCAATGAAAGAACGGTCTATTTGATTGTTTCTCTCTTTTATTTTAGCGTATACTTCATCATTTTTTTTCAGCGTCTTATTAATCTTTTCTATGTAATTGTTTACTTTTCTTTTTGCTTCATTATATTTGTATACACCTAATGAAGAATAACTATCAGACCATATCTCCATTGCACTTTTCGCACTCTCGTATTCGGCTTCTTCTTTTTCGAGTTCATCAAACATGATTTTTACTTCATTTGCATACATCAAAGCTAATGTATCTGTATATATAGAAGTGAAAGCACTATCGATTTTTGTTTCAATAGGTTCATAGCTTTCAAAATCATAAAGCGTTTTGAACATTTCTTGTTTGATAAGTTTTGCGGCTTTTTCTTCTCGTGATTTGCATCCTGTCATAACTAATACAACAGTTGCTAAAAATAAAATCTTCTTCATAATCTTATATATTTAGGTTATTCTTTAATTCGTTGAATAAATCAGGATTATTTAAATCCAGGTGCATTGATTGAATTTCATAAGCTATTTTGCAGATAGACACATTAATACCCTATACATTCCAAATACTTCATCCATTAAAACGTCAAAAGGCTTAAATTTAGGGTCAGGGTTAATTGAATAGCATGATACATAACCTTCTCTATTAGATTCATGTATTTCTTTTACTAGAACTCCATTAGGAGTATCTAATACATATACTTTGCCCCAGTCTATAAATAAATCAGGATTTATTTTTTTGATGAGAATACGTGATCCTGAAGGATATTCAGGAGCCATACTATCGCCATAAACTGTTATAGCGAAATCTACGTTTTCAATTGGAGAAACAACAGCTTCGCAATTTTGCAATAATACACCCGGTTCTGCAAACCCGGTCAGTGAACCTCCCATTGCTGACATTGGGAGCAAATAAGTGATATAGCCATCTTTTTTTGTAGATTCAATTCCGTCGTTCTTGATAACTTCTTTTTCTGATTTATATTCCATTTCTCCCAAACCAGAGATAATCCATTTGACGTTAAGAGACGGGAAAGCAATAGATATTTTATTTAGCATATCAGTTCCAAAGTTGTCTTTTATTTTAGATAAATATCCACGTGAGATGCCACACATTTCTTCACATTTAGTTTGACCTATTCCTTTTTCTTTTAGATATGCTAAAAATCTTGTTTTTGCACTTTCTTCCATAATATCTTGTTTTTACTGATTATAGTCAGTATATTTGTGTCGAAATCAAGTTGCGGATGATTTCGACTAATAAGTTTAACTGTTCCCGTAAGGAACCATATAGGCGACTAAACCTCAAACCGCAACTTTGGAGTTGGTCGCGTTGCTTTATATTATGGATAAGTTTACCCAAATAGCCAATAACTTTTTCACCAAATTAGAAACTCGGCTTTTTTCGTTTGGCTTTACCCGATTTTTGCTTACGACTGAAAAAGGAACTTGGATCGCCCGACTAATTGCATTTGTTATTCAATTAACGGCGATGACAATCGCGCTCCGATATTGTGCCGAACATTAACCCGCATCTTCCCTATTTATAATTTCATTATATAATTCATTGAACTTCTTTTTTACCTGAATCCACCATCCTAAAGCTATTATACTTAAAATCGCAAATAGAATAGAAATATATAGGAATGTAAGTTCTTTGTATAACGAGTTGAAAGAACATGTTAAGTAAGAGATAAAAAAAGACACAAACGCTGTAACAAAACAAAAGAAAAGATTTAAAATAGCATCTCCGTCACTTCTGCTTTTCAACTCTTTTAATTCGTTTATTGTTACCGGATACAATACTATTTTACCAGCTTTTTTTACTGATATGTCAGGGCTGTACCCAGTTCCTCCTGATACAATCCTATTTCTGTCTTCTGAATTTTCCTTGTCCATATTACAAATTTGTAGAAAGCCAACCACTTACGTCCGCTCTCGTATTCCATGCTGCGTCAATACTTGTTTTCATGACAAATAGCTGACCGTTTGCATAATATGATGTGGGTATTCGGTTGTTTAGTTCCATACTTGATTGTATGTTGGTACTTGGCTTTACGACATAGCAACCATCTGAAATTCTCTTCCACCCATTTAATGCAATTGAATCCAAGAAAGATTCAAAGTTTTTTTTTGACTGTAAGCTATTTAGCTCTATTCCTATAACAAATACTTTATGATTCATATTCTTTTATATATAATA
>ERZ791925.1391-NODE-1391-length-12114-cov-10.063355_pt1 | contig 12114 bp, 8 predicted proteins | sample MGYA00510132_ERZ791925 | MGnify/ENA primary metagenome ERZ791925 (study PRJEB30046, sample SAMN00792075) | human gut metagenome | study: EMG produced TPA metagenomics assembly of the A metagenome-wide association study of gut microbiota in type 2...
GTGGTTGCTCACCGCCTTTTTAATTTAATGTTATGAATAATCAAGCAGCAAAAACAGTTTCTGATGCTTTGTTAGGGCTGGATTTCATGAATGTGGAGATAGGAGGGATGGTTTATACCATTAAACCTCCTACAATTAAAATTATCTGTCGTGTCATTCATCATTTTTCCAATATCGGCATGACTGGAGATAATGTAATGGAGGCTATTAAAGAACTTCCTGAAATTGCTGGAGATATGCTGAAAGGCATTTCTTGTTTCATCTGTGGCAGTGAGGAGCTGGCTGAAAATTTAGAGAACGGGACTTTTGAAGAAGTTAGGAATGCCTTGGAAGTCTGTTTCTCTATGATGGATATATCGGCTTTTCAGTGTGTCAGCTCGATGAGGAACGTGTCGATGCTGGCAGCAAGACCGAAACAGTAGGAAACACAACGTTCTTCGGGCAGATAGCCCATTTGATTGATACGCTTCATCTGGGTTATACAGAAGTGTTTGAGATTATCCCTTATAGGAATCTGTTGATGATGCAACGGGATAAACTTCATAGTGTCAGTGGTCAAAAGGTGAATAGAATCAGTGGTAAGGAATTGGCTAATCGTAGGAAAAAGAAATAGATATGGCGAAATTGTATTTTAAGGTGGGTAGTGACTGGGAAGAAGTTGTAAGGCTTCGTAATGAAATTGCGAAGTTAAAACAAGAATTAATGAGCATGGATGGCACACGGTCTCCTGCCGCTTTTAAGACTTTGAATGCCCAACTTGCTGCATCCAACCAAAGATTGGATGAGTTGGTGACTAATGCAGCTAAAGCTGGAGCAGAGATGGAAACGGGATTCAAAAGGAAAATCTTCGATGCTTCCCAATCTGTAAATGGGTTCACAGAGAAGATTATCGCTCAAAAGAGTGCCATAGGTTCTCTTCAAACAACTATTCGTAAAAATAAGGAGTTATATAAGAACATCGTTTCAAGAGGTGGGGAAGATAAAGAACTGCTTAATCACATCAGCAAACAAGAAAGAGCGCTCGGTAAAGAACGGGATGCTTTATTCAACCTCACCCAACAGCAAGCCGAAGCGCGTCTTTCCGTAAAGAAACTCCGGGATGAATATACACTTTATAAGAATGATGGGAAACAAGTAGTAGAAACTAACGAAGGTATCGCTATATCTTGGAAGAAAGCGCTGGCAGTTATTGGTGGCGCCGGAGTATTAAAGGCGTTAGGTTCTGAAATGATTCGTGTGCGTGGCGAATTTCAATCTATGCAGACCGCTATTGAGACTATGGTTGGAGAAGATATAGCAGGGCGACTGATTCCGCAAATCAAGGAGCTGGCTAAGATTTCTCCACTTACTATGTCAGATATGGTTGGAGCAGAAAAGATGATGCTTGGATTTAACATACAAGCAGAAGACACTATCAAATACTTGAAAGCCATTAGTGATATTTCTATGGGGGAATCCAGTAAGTTCAATTCGCTGACTTTGGCATTTTCACAGATGTCAGCAGCGGGTAAACTTATGGGGCAGGATCTGAATCAAATGATAAACGCTGGATTCAACCCGTTACAGATTATCTCCGAAAAGACCGGAAAATCTATCGCAACTTTGAAAGATGAAATGTCCAAAGGTGCTGTTTCCGCTGAAATGGTTCAACAGGCATTCATTGATGCAACTTCCGCAGGTGGTAAGTTCTATAATATGTCTGAGAATGCTTCAAAGACTATCAATGGTCAGTTGTCTATGATGCAGGATGCTTTGGATTCCGTGTTTAACGAATTGGGAATTAAGTCAGAAAGTGTTATCATGGACGGTATTCAAATGACAACTTCGTTGATTCAGAATTATGAAACAGTAGGGAAGGTCTTGGCTGGATTAGTGGTTACTTATGGTACATACCGGACCGCAGTGATGCTTGTTACTGCTGCCGAAAATGGCCATTCTGCCGCAACAATGGTTATGCGTGGGAGAATATTGTTGGCACAGAAGGCTCAGGCTTTGTTGAATGCTACTATGTTGAAGAATCCGTATGTCTTATTAGCTACGGTAGCGATTGGTGCTGCATCTGCTATATGGGCACTGAGCAAGCGGACAACCGAAGCGCAGGAGGTTCAAGAAAGATATAATGCTTCAAAAGAGAATACTATACGAAAAGAAGAAGCTCACAGGCAGGAAATTCAACGCCTCATTTCTGTTGCTAGTGATGAAGTGGAAGCTACAGCAAATCGTAATGGCGCAATTGAAGCATTGAAAAAGGCATATCCAGGTATTATTGAAAAATATATTGATGAAGAGGGGCATTTGACAAACCTCATTCAATTGCAGAAAGAACTTAACGAGGAACAATCCAAGAAAAAGGCTGAAAGCAATCAAGCAAGGCTTGATGCTATCAATGCGAAAGTGAGGAATCAAGAAGAGTATGTTTTAAGAATGTCGGGTAGCGAAGAGGCAATCAAAGAGGCTAATGATGTTCTTAAAGAATTACAAAGACAACAAAAAGAAGCTCAAGCTGCCGTAAATTCTGATTATATAAATGCCCGTATTGAAGAAGCTAAAAAACTTTCTGATATCGAACTAAAAAAGTCAATATCGCAATGGAAATCATCTCTTTCTAAAGTTACAGGAGATATAATAGGAGATTTCTCACGTGATGAAGTTTCTTCATTTATAAAATCTCTTGAATCAATACTATATGCAAGAGAAAAACAGACTAAAAATAAAAAATATTGGGAAAAACAAAAGAAAGAAGCCGAAACCGCTTTAAACTCCATTGCATCTTCTCAAAAGAAATTGTTGGATGCAGGAAAATTCAAAGGCATAGATGACGCTGTTGTAAATAGTTACAAGGATAATGTCAGAAAGCTAAAAGAAGCCGAAAAAGAACTGAAAGTTTACGATTCGTTTTCCAAGCAAGGAAGCCAAGCTCAAAAAGAAGCAGCCAAACAACTCAAACAGCAAGAACAACTTGCCGAACAACTTCTTTCCATTCGTCGGAAAAACCAGCAGGATGAAATCAACCTCATGGAGGACGGCACGGAAAGGAAGTTAAAGCAGATTGACTTGGACTATCAGAGGGAGCTTGATGCCATCAAGAAGCAGCGCAGGGAATGGGAAAGTTTGCAGGGCGGCAAGCTAACCGACGAGCAAATGTCTACTCTTGGCATGTGGGCTTCCAATGCAGCAAAAGGAAGGGAATCCGGTATCTCCGACGTAAACAGAAAGAAGCTGGAATCGGACAGAAAGGCTTGGCAGGAATACTTCATTGAGTACGGAAATTACCAAGAAAAACGGAAGAACCTCGTTCAGAAATACAATGACGAGTTAGCCAAATTACAAAAGGACAGTCCTGAATATGCCATCAAGGAAGCCGAAAAAAGTAAAGCCATAGAACAGCTCGATGAGCAATATGGAAAGTCCACTAAGGCGATGGCAGACTTATTCGAGGATGCGAGTAACAAATCGGTTTCCGCTATTCAGTCCATCATAGACAAATACGAAATCCTTATCAAATACATGTCCGGTACTGATAAAGACATTTCTATTGCTGATTTGAAAGGAATAGGCTTTACCGATAAAGACATTGAAGGGATAGAAAAAGGGGAAATATCCATCAAGGATGTTACAGACGCAATTAAAGGGTTAAAGGATGAACTTAAAGGAAAATCACCGTGGCAGGCTTTCGTCTATGACTTGGAGAAAGGGATAGAAGCCATAAAAAAGGGTGGCAACGATTCCAAGAAAATCGGTCAAGGAATCACCGATATAGGAAATACTGTGACGTCTTTTGCCCCTGCATTGAATGAGTTTGGCTCAAGTATCGCCGACATATTCGGATTTGACGACAGTAAGATAACAAGTGCCATTGATGCGCTTGGCGGCTTAGGACAAACGGCATCCGGGGTCGGGCAAATCATGTCGGGTGATATTGTCGGAGGCGCAATGAGTGCGGTTTCTGGAATTTCCGCTGTAGTGTCTGCGTTGGATGGGATGTTCGGTGCCGATTATTCCCACTATAATGAGATGGTCGAGGAATATAACAAACTCAATGAGATATGGGATGAGCTGATAGACAAGAAGCTGGAGTACATCAACACATCTTACGGAGCAGAAGCGGACAAGGTAGGCAAAGAGGCTCTTGAACTTGTCAACAAGAGTATTGAGGCGTACAGAATACTTGGGCGTGAACGATTAAACTCCGGTGCGTCTGCCGGTTCTCATTCCATTGGCAAGCGCATGGCAAAGAATACCTCGTCAAGCGACTGGCAGGACATCGCCAGAGCGCTCGATATGTCTGTCAAAGACGCCAAGGATTTTATAGGTACCGGACGCATGACGGGATTGTTTGACCTGACTACTGAACAGTTGGAGAAACTAAAGTCAGAAGCACCTACTTTTTGGGCTAAATTAGATGGCGATGTGAGAGATTATCTTGATAAGATTATCGAGGGGGAGGAACGTATTGAGGAAATCCATAATCAGATAAACGAACAGCTTACACAAACCACATTCGATGGTGTGTACAGTAATTTCATAGATACCCTTATGGACATGAAAGCGTCGTCCAAAGATGCAGCCGAGGATGTTTCGGAATACTTCATGCAAGCTATGCTCTCCGAGCAGATAGGCACACTTTATCAGGACAAGCTAAAGAAGTGGTATGAGAAGTTTGCAAAGGGTATGGAGGATGGTTCTTTGACGGAATCCGAAAGAAATGCGTTGAACAGCGAGTATATGGGCTACATTGAAGAAGCGATGAAGCTCCGTGACGAGCTTGCCGCAGCCACCGGATATGACAAGATTTCGCAAGAATCAACATCCCAGCTTTCAACTTCCAGAGGGTTCGGTACTGAAATGACACATGAAGATGCAGGAGAATTAAGCGGTAGGTTTACAGCATTGCAGATTGCAGGAGAAGAGATAAAGAATCAATCTACCATTCAATCTCAATCACTTAATCTACTAACAGTAAAAGCTGATGCTCTACTTTCCATAAATACGGAAACAAGGAATATCGCTGATGATACGCGAGATTTGATAGCACAATCTTATCTTGAATTAGTACAGATTTCGGAAAATACAGGAGCTATTGTAAAACCAATCATTCAAATTCAGAAAGATATGGCAGAAGTGAAAAACAATACATCTAAATTATAAACTATGTCAGATTTATTGATAAATACCCAAGACGCCTACACAACATGGGGGGTAAGAATAGGAGAGGGCTTTCTTGATGTACTTGGTGCATCATCACCCATGAAAGAATTTATAGAGAATAAGTCCCGGTTAGAACATGGAAAACGTGTGATAATCAATAATCCTAAAGTCGATGAGAGGGAAATAACACTTTCTTTTACAATTGAAGGAAATTCCCAGTCCGATTATCAATTAAAGAAAAAAGCTTTCTTCGATGAGCTTTATAAAGGCAAGATTGATATTCAAGTTCCGGCTAATAGTAGCGAAGTTTACCATCTTATTTATACTGGCAAGAGTGTCACTTACGCACAGAGTTTAGACCGAACTTTCGGAAAAATTTCAGCCAAGTTCAACGAACCGAATCCGGCAAACAGAAATTAAATTCCAACAATAGAGAGATTGTTGCGTATATGAGTGCTCAAAATTGGGCACTCTTTTTTTTATCTCCGAACTTTGAAGACGTGGAACAAATCGACATCAAAGACATATCCGGTGCTATCCTGCTTACTACCCTTCCCAATGAAGGCTGCAAGCGTAAGTTTACTCTTATGAAGGAGGACTACATCACGTTAAAGTTCTCCTTGGAGAGTCCTATATTCTTCAAACTTGGTTCATACGTGGAGTGCGACTTCGGGCTGTTCGAGGTGTGCGACTTGCAGAAGCCGGTATTCAACACCGATAACGCAGGCTACGACTATGAGTTGCAGCTTGACGCCCACTACTGGAAATGGAAAAACAAAATCTTTAAATATACCCCCGAAGTGGCCGGGCAGGAAGCGTCCTGGAATCTCACCGCTTCACTTGATGTTCAAGCCGGTATAGTCCTTAGAAATTTAAAAGCTCTTGGTTACAAATACAAAGGACAAGATTTTGTTTTCTCCATTGACAGCACTGTAGAGAATAAGGCGCTACTGATGACTTATGACAACATCAACATCCTTGACGCCTGCTTCTCTATGGCAAAGAAATGGGATTGCGAATGCTGGGTGACTGAAAACATCATCCATTTCGGACGTTGTGAGTCTGGCGATGCGGTGGATTTCGAGATTGGGAAAAACGTGCAGGAAATGCCACGATCAGAATCCCGGTCCACCTACGCCACCCGTATCTATGCTTTCGGCTCAACAAAGAATATCCCATCTGACTACCGCCCCGTTGATGAGACTGTAGTGCTGAACGGCGTGGTGCAAAAACGCTTAATGTTGCCCGAAGGAACTCCGTATATAGACGCTTATCCCGATATGACCACCGAGGAAGCCATTGAACAAGTGGTTATCTTCGATGATGTCTATCCCCGAAGGGTCGGCACGATGTCGGACATTACCATCAAGGAATACACTGACAAAATAGAAAATGCCGACGGGACTACCACTGAAAAGAAGTGGAATGCCTACCGCTTCAAGGATACTGGCATTACCTTCTCAAAGGACTATATCCTTCCCGGCAAGGAATTGAAAATCACTTTCCAATCCGGCAAGTTGAATGGTATGGAATTCGCTGTGACATTCGACCCTGAGGGAAAGCCGGAGAAACTGGGGAATGGTGGCTGGAACCCTGAGGCACAGCTTTGGGAGATAGTCAGGAATGAGGACTACGGCAGACCGCTTCCAGATGGAGCGCTTATCCCCGAAAATGGTGATACTTACATCTTATCAGGCTGGAATTCCATGAAGATAACTGAAATGGGGCTGGTAGCAGAAGCACAGTTGGAATTAAAGGACAAAGCCGATAAGTACGTTGCCAAGTCTAAGATAGACCCTTCTACATATAACTGTAAGATGATGTCGGATGTCGCATACAGTGAGGACGGCATTCACAACCTCTACAGCATCGGTCAAAAGGTCAACCTTATCAACAAGGCCTATTTCGAGAACGGAAGGCAGTCAAGGATTATCGGATTTGAATTCAATCTTGACCTGCCTTATGATTCCCCTATATATACTGTCGGGGAAACCGCTGCCTATTCCCGTATTGGGGAGCTGGAGGAGAAGGTTGAGAGCCTTACTCTGAAGGGACAGACCTATACGGGCAGCGGTAGTAGTGGCGTGTATGTGATAAGAAGGAATGACTCTACACCGGCCACGGATAATAACGTGTTTTCGGCTTTGCGTTCCTTGGCTATGTTCCTTCGAAAAGACCAGGCTGACGGCACAAATTTTCTGTTGAAGTTCGGCGAGTTTATCGACTCTATGGTCGCGGGCAAGGGTGCCGGAATATTCCCTGACGGCCGTATGCAGCTGTCCCGCCTCGAGGTCCGCGACAGCCTTACCGTCCTTGAGCTTATCTTCAACCGTCTCTCCGCCATGGAGAGCGACTATTCCTTCTCCGAGTCTGGTACCATCGAAAGTGTATCGCAGCTTGAAGACGGCACATACAGCCTGAAGATGAAGAAACGGTGGAATAACGACTTTACTGCACTGGCAGAAAACGATGTTGTATATGGTGTTGTCAATGACCTTGCATCAGGTGGCGGCAAGTATTATACCTCCTGGCTACGTGTCTTGCATGTTGACATCTCAGCCAATACGATCAACGCTGTGATGTACCCTGATAGCGAGGTGCCGGGTGGCAAGAATTATCCTCCTGAGCCGTTGATGATATTATCACACCGTGGCAACCCGGTTGATACTGAACGGCAGGGTTATTGGTATCTGTCATCCCGTGAGCATTGTATCTGCATGCTTAACGGGGTCACAAAACCCGTCCTTGAGGAAAGCAACTATTCGGTGATCGTCGGCAGGCTGAAGCATCTGTCTCTGTTCGACAACCTGCCCATCAACTACCTGCACTCTTATATCTACGTCCGGGGATTGGTAGCGCAGGACATCCACCGCATCGACTTCCAAGGCGTATTGCCCCGCATCGCCAACGACCGCGGAGAGTGGAACATGGAGACCGCCACCGGAGCAGAACCCTACCAAGCCGACCGCGAGGCACAGACCGAGACCGTACGTGTGATGATGTACGATACCGTGTGGCACTACGGATGCAAGTGGATGTGTCTTGTTTCCGGCACTACCGACGAACCGAAGTACGGAGCAGCGGGCTGGGCAATGGTCGAGGGCAATCCGGATTTCAGCATCGATATAGAAAGCTCCAATGGCTGGTACTTCGATGCGGAGCGTTTTGCGACCACCCTCACCATTACCGGTGAGCTGTACAACCGTGACGTTACGGCGCATATCCTTGACAGTGATGTGGAGTGGACGCGCGATACGGGCAACGTCACCGAGGACAACGCCTGGGCGGTCGCACACGCGGAAACCGGCAAGTCACTGCCGCTGACGGTCAACGACCTCGGCCCCGACTATATGAACATGACCGGGTGCAAGTTCATCGCACGGGTATTGCTACGTGACGGGCAGAACAATTATGAGACAATGAATTATATAACTTTCTAATTATGCAGACTATACAGAAGAAGATAGAGGTCAACTACCGCCCTCTCCAGACCAGCGGCGGGATAGAGGTTGTCGGCAGCGTGCCGGACGTGCAGGTGTACCAGGCTGACAAGGCCGAGTACACTCCGGACTACACGCTTACCCCCCTGACGCTGTTCCCCCGGTGCAATGCCACCGACCCGGATGCGGTGGTCAAGGTGGGTGCGGTCAACGCGTCATTGGTCAACATGAAGTGGTACGAGCGCTTGAACGGTGTACGGACATTGATTACATCTGCCAACAAGAGCTATGTCATTACCGAGACCGGAGCCGAGAAGGGTAAGATACAAGTGAAAAAGAACGCCGTTCCCGGCAGTCCGGTAACACTGGAGTTCTACGCCGAGTATGTCGATGCGAAGCGTACCGGACAGACGCATGTCTACCGTTTCAGCCGTCTTGTCCGCGCCGTTGACGGCAGCGAGGCGCAGCCTAAGCTGATGGTCGACTCTCCGTCGGCACTTGATTGGAACCCGTGTCGGGACATTGCCAGGCAGGCCATCACCGCCAGACTGCTTGTCGGTGATGTAGATGTCACAGCAACCAACAAGTGCAAGTTCTTCTTCTATCGGAAGCTGAATACGGGCGCACTGGAGCAGATTACCGACGGTAACGGCGACAATGACTGGGAGTTCGTATCACTGACAAAGAACGTGCTTACCATAGACCGGGACTATATCGGCCACGAACAGACCTACGTCGTGAAAGCATCGTACTCGAAGGACGGTGCTCCTTCATCCAAGCCGGACAGTGACATAGACTATGTCTCCACCACCATCCGCAGGCGTATTCCCAGCATCGAGATTGACTGGGAGGGATTTCCGCAGCAGGTGGCAGACGGAACCAAGATGATATACCCGAAACCGGTCATCCGTGATACGGCAGGGATTGTCCCCAATCCCCAGGCCATCCTTGAGTGCGAATGGTACACGAAGGCGGCCGGCGCCTCCTCATACGTGCTGGCCGCTGCCGGGTACTCGCCCTCCATCCCATGCACCGACGGCATGATGCTACAGCTGAAGGTGATTGACAAGGGCCCGTATGCGGCGGTGGTGACATCTGACGGCAAGTACGTGACGGATGACAGCGGTAAGTTTATAGTGGCAAGGAAAAGGGATGTTTAACCATTAATCGATAGCAGTATGGCATTTTATATCAAAGTGACGAGAGAGGTTGCGGACAAGCTGGGAGTGGCAGGAATCCGCAACAGCACTGCCGACGGCAATGTGCTGTTATGGCAGGCCGATGTGGCAGGCTTTCCCGGCGATACGGTATTCGACCGGGCGGCAGTAGTCGGGGGCGTGTGCCTTTCCCCGCAGCAGGCCAAGGGTGAGATAGACGGCGTGGAAGATCCGGTGGAGGTCGCCACTCCGGAGGGTTTCATGGATAAAGACGGGGAGGAGGTGACCGATGAGCGTAGCGAGTAAGGTCGGGCAGGTAATCTTTTCGCAAAAGTCTGGCGTTTACATGCCAGCGATTATGTGCGACAAAGGCGACCTCTATCAAGAGTATGATGGTGAATCGGGTGCTCCGACAAACATAGCCCCCGACTTCACCACGATGAAGCCGACGCTCTCCTTCCTTCTCACCTCCTCACGGGTGGCTGAGGGGGTTGTGGTGCCCTCTTCCATCAGGTGGTATTTCAATGACGTGTTGATAAGCTTCACATCCAACGTTTCCACGAACACGTTCGGCGGCGAGACGGGGCATTTCAAGTACATCCCCTACAAGGCGGGCACTACGAACTATTACGGGCTTCAGATCGTGAAGAACCTGGTGAAGGCGTCGTCCGGTGCGAGCTGCAGCGTCAAGGCGGTGGCTACGGTGACCGTGGGCAACGTGTCGGATGAGGTGCAGTTCGTTTACAGCATCCCTATCACCAAGGGTGTGGGCAACCAGAACGTGGTGACCATCGTTTCCGGAGATGACAAATACTTTGCCATCCGTGAGAAGGGAGGCAGTGTCGTTCTCACGGCAATGGCGAGACGTGGAGCGTCAGAGATCACCTCCGGACTAACCTACAAGTGGTCCAGGATGGTTAACGGTGCCTGGCAGACACTCGTCGACCAGACCGGCAAGAGTCTGACCGTTACGGACAGCCTGGTTGACACTACGGGCATCTTTAAGGTGGAGGTGTCGCAGGGCGGCAATCTGATAGGCCTTGACACGCAGACGGTGATGGACTTGTCAGACCCCTACGACATCATAACTAATCCCAATCCCGAGGATGAGACGATTGTTTCCGGTTCCGGAGGTTCGGTGACTTATACGCCTATCCTTGTCAAGCGGGGACAGACCACGAAGGCAAAGAATATGCTGTTCTATTTTGTCTTTATGGATTCGGCAGGGGTCATTCTCAATCCGGCTACGGCGAATGTGGCTGCGGCAAGCGGTACCTGCACTGAAGCTATGTGCCAGCAGGCAGGCGGCAATGTTTCATGGACAATCTCAACGGCAGCATGATATGGCAAAGAAAGCGTTGGCAAGCAAGACAGGAGAAGTGAAGTATCTCCAGCAGGGACCGATCGGTCCGCTGGTCTATCCGGCTGGAGAATATTCCGCATCCACAGGCTACACCCGTACGGCTCTATCGACACCGATGGTACTGTGTGAAGGTCAATACTACGTGTTGGCTAAGGAGGGCACATTTAAGGGTGTCAACCCCAAGACAGACTATGCGGCAAACGGCAGTAAGGCGACATGGGTAGTGATGGACAAGATACAGTATGCCTTTATCGAGGTACTGATGGCGAATTTCGCCAAGCTGGCAAGTGCGGTGTTCTATGGGCAGTATATGTTTTCGCAATACGGAATAAAAGCCGATGGCTCTGCTGTAGAAACGGTAGGCGGATATAAAGATTTTAATTACAATGACCCGATGGATCCGGCAAACAAGTTTCGACCAAACTTACTCCTTGATTTTCTGACTGGGAGCTTCAAGGGACGTAATGTTGAAGTTGAGGGGACAATTATTGCCAATGCATCATTTGTTCGGATGCATGATTTCCGTGCAAACGAGGGGTATTTCTTTTTGAATCCGGCTTTTGGCTCTGAATTTCGGAATGGCCGTCCAAACCGAATTTCCCAGAGTATGTATATGCTTCCAGAGGCTGTCCAATATAATGGGATGAAAATCTCGTTGACAATATATAATGCAGCAATGGGAAGCACTTATGGTTATACTTCAGTTGTAACAACAGATGGATTTAATGAACTTACATTTGAAAATAATGAATATCATTATTGCAATAAGATCGCTATATCAAAAAGCGGAGTATATGAGTTCATGTCATTAGGTGCAATATGGATTCTAACTAAAGGAACGGACGTAGCCTATTCTTATGCGGAATTGGAAGAACGTACTTACGAAGACCCAATTAATTAGCAAAATATTAAACAAAACGAGAATAAAAACAAAATGTTAAACCGGTTGTCGTTTTTATCCGAAAATGACGACCCTCAAAAGTACAAGGGATATGATAGAGAAAGT
>ERZ791925.1430-NODE-1430-length-11864-cov-2.905580_pt1 | contig 11864 bp, 4 predicted proteins | sample MGYA00510132_ERZ791925 | MGnify/ENA primary metagenome ERZ791925 (study PRJEB30046, sample SAMN00792075) | human gut metagenome | study: EMG produced TPA metagenomics assembly of the A metagenome-wide association study of gut microbiota in type 2...
TGGAGATGACTTTGTAAAAGGAGTAATTAAGGACGGACCAGGAGTAAAACAAGCAATTAAGAAAAGACAAGGAGCGGAAGAAGAAAGTTTTGTAAAAGGCGAAATTAAGGATGGACCAGGAGCAAAACAAGCAGTTAAGAAAACACAAGGAGTGGAAGAAGAAAGTTTTGTAAAAGGTGAAATTAAGGATGGACCAGGAGCAAAACAAGCAGTTAAGAAAACACAAGGAGTGGAAGAAGAAAGTTTTGTAAAAGGCGAAATTAAGGATGGACCAGGAACAAAACAAGCAGTCAAGAAAACACAAGAAAAAGAAAATCTAGATATAGTTGGTGGCTATAAAAAAGGAACTGATGGAAAATGGTATCCAAATAGAATATCTGGAGAACAAGGAGCTGCTTTAACTGGTGGATTATCTTATAAAGGAGTAAAGGGATTTCAAAAAGGAGTAAAAGATCTAACTGATAAGAGTAAAGTAATAGAGTCTCCAAATGTAAACCATGTAAGAGATGAAAATGGAACTTTCCATAAAGTAAAATTTGTTCCAACTAATGATGGAACAACTTATGTAAAAGCTGAGAAAGGAACTTATCATAGAGTAGAAAAAGCTGAGAATAGTGATAAATACTCATTATTAGATAAAGATAATGCTTTTGATTTACCAAAAGATGATGGAGTAAGAGCAACATTTAAGGATACAGCTGGAGAAACTCCAATTAAGAAAGAGCATTATGAACCATTATATGGTGAACCATCTCAAGATGTATTGAATAAAAATAAGAAAGATAAATTACCACCATTACCACCTGTAGATTATGTTCAAACAGGAGAAAAAGATAAATTACCATCATTGCCACCTGTAGATTATGTTCAAGCAGGAGGAAAAGATAAATTACCACCATTACCACCTATAGATTATAATCAAGGAGGTATAAAAAATAAAAATAATAAAAAAGTAAACTTTAGTGAAGAAAATCCAGAAGTGAGTTATGTTCCTAAGGAAGATAGTACAAGAAAGCCTTATGATAATAATAGGGATAGTGATGATATATCTGAAGATATTGAAGGATTAATAAAAGAACAAAATTCTTTTACAGAAAAACTAAATTCAGGTAAAAAGTTATCAAAAAGTGAAAGAGAGAGAATAAAAGAGATAGAAAAGGAGATGAGACAGCTAAAAGATGAACTAAATGATGCTATAGGACGTGATAAAGCTGATAGACCAGACAGTGAAAGAATTCCAGATGAATTAAGTAGTTTATTTAGAGAACAGCAAAAATTGGCAGATAAATTAAATAAAGGTCAAAAGTTACAAAAAGAAGAAAGAAATAGATTAGAAGAGATAGAAAATGAGTTGAGAACTTTAATAAATACAATTCATAATGGAAATACTGGGAATGGAGAAAGATTAGCTCCTCCTGCTGCAGCACCTGTTACTAAAGTAGTTAACAGAGTACCTAGTATATCAGATAATAGAATTGAAAGTCCAAAAGTAACATTAGATGGAAAAAAGATAAAACCACCAGTACCACCTAAACCTTCAAAAAATAAGAATGTAACTAAATCAGAAGAAGAGATTACATATGCTGATTTAAAAGATTTAGGTAACGGTTCAGGAGTGATCATAGGAAAAGGAAATGAAACTATTTATAGCGAGGTAAAAACTTCAGGGAAAGATAATCCACCTCCATTACCACCTAAAAAAATGATAGGTAAGAAAGTGAAGGAGGAAAAACCAGTACCACCAAAAAGAGAAGAATCTTTAGTAGTAGATACAGCAAAAAAAATAGATGATTTGATGAAAGAACAACAAGAGTTAGTATCTAAAAAGCAATTAAGTAAAGGGGATAAGAAGAAACTTGAACAAATTGAAAAAGAACTACTAAAACAAATGGCACAACTTCAAAAAGATTTTGGTGATAAAGGACCTGATGTACCTTTAAGAAATAAATCATTAAATTAAAATAAATAATAAAGAAGTGGAGGGAATATCCCTCCACTTCAAAATAAAATATTAATAGTTGTATAAATATTATTATTTGAAGATATTTATAGAATTATTAATATTTAGTAATAAAGTATTTTTCATTATTTGATTGAAAGGAGATAATATGATTAGAAAAAAAGGAATAATAGTAGCTTTAATATGTATAGCTAGCTTGAGTATGATAGGTTGTGAAAAAAATAATGTTGAAGAAAAGAGTGTTTCAACTAAGGTATATAAGGTAATAAATGGAGATATAAGTAAAGGAAGTTCCATTTTTAATGAAAGGATTATTGTAGAGAAATATAATAAATATGGAATTCAAAGTATAGATGGTGAAAATATTGAAGAAATAATTTATGATAAAATTATAAGAGTTTCAGAAAATAGTTATTATTTAGAAAAAGAAGGAAAAGGAGTAATAAAAAATATAGTTAATAATAGGATAATAGAGGTTAATGAAATAGAAAAAATTTCAGATGATTATCTAAGAGTAGCATATAAAGGAGAATTCGGAATAGTAGATAAAAATTTAAATTGGATTTTACCATTGGAGTATGATTATTTAGATTATAATAAAGAGTATGTGATAGTTGCAAAAGAGGGAGTCATTGAAGTATATGATAAAGAGTTTAAAAAGTTAGAGATAGAAAATAATACTAGGGTAATTTTAGGAATAGGAAAGTATTTATATAGTGTAAAAAATAATAAATTAGGAGTTATAGATAAAAATGGAAAGGTAATAATAACTCCTAAATATGATAACTTTTTAAAATTGAATGATAGAGATATTATGATTGGATACAAAGATGGGAAGAGTTATCTTATTAATCTAGAAACTAAGAAAGAGAAGCTATTGGATTATGAAAATTTTGGTGAGGAATCTGAAGGAATGATTTTGACATTGAAAGATAGGAAATTAGGTTATATAGATATTGAAGGAAATGAGATAATTCCAAATAAATATGAAGCAGCTTTTAAAGTACAGATGGGAAGCAAGTATTTACAAGTAAAAGAGAATGAGAAATGGATGTTAGTAAACAAGAAGGGAGAAGTGTACAAAGAGTTACCTTATGATGATTTGGGAGAATATAAGGATGGGTATATCTTAGTTGTTTCAAATAATAAACTAGGATATATAGATGATGAAGGAAATGAGAAGATAGTTCCACAATTTATATATGCAACTAGTTTTAAAAATGGATATGCTGTAGTTGGAGAAGAGAGTGGATTTGGAGTTATAAATAAGGAGAATGAAAAAGTAATTCCATTGATATATGATGAGGTTGAAATAAAAGATAATTATGTTTATGTAAAAATGGATAATAAAAGGGGAATATTAGATTTGAATGGACATGAAATCTTGTCAGTTATTTATGATGAATTAGGAGATATAGAAAATAATATATTATTCTATAAAAAAGATAATGAATCAGGTTATATGGAATTGATTACAAAGTAGAAAAGATAGTTTATCATTAAAATATTTTAAATTGAAGGAGAATATTAGAGTTTTATTTTACAAGAATTTAAAATTATGAATATAAAAAAGAATGAGACTACATTTTCTGAATAAAATTATTATTTTTCTTTTGTGATGAGAATTACTTGAATTATATGGAAGTAATTGTCATTTTTATTAAACTAAAATGGAGTTGATGATAAAATGAGAGATTTTAATTTATTAGAAAAAATACTTAAGCGTCATTTAAAAAGAAAAGTAACTATCACAGGATCTTTGATTGTAATTTTTTTAATTACAGGAGGAGTTCCAAGTTTAGCAAGAGATTTGAGAACTAGAAATCCAGAGAAAAATAGTATTGTTTTTGACTCAGAAAAGATGAAAAAAAATGAGAGTATAAATGGAACAGATGTAATAAATATTGTAAATCCAGATGAAAATGGAGTTTCACATAATAAATTTATAGATTTTAGTATTGGAAAAGACAATGGAGTTATTTTTAATAACAGTATGGAGAATGGAGCTTCTAAAATAGGAGGTTATTTAACAAAAAATCCAAATTTGAAAAATAGTGCAACAACTATCTTAAATGAAGTTACTGGGAATAAAGTTTCAAATATAGATGGAACAGTTGAAATTTTTGGAAATAGAGCAGACTTTATTTTAGCAAATGAAAATGGAATAAATGTAAATGGAGGAAACTTTATAAATACAACTGGAGTAACTTTAACGACAGGAAGTGTTAAAAGAGATAGCTCAGGACTTAACTTTGATACTAAAAGAGGAAATATTAATTTGAATGGAGTTAGTACAAGTGGAGAGTATTTCAATGTCTTAGCTAAAACAATAGAGGTATATAAAGAGATCTCTCCTCTAGATGGAGAAAAGAAACCAGATATTTCACTTATTGCTGGAAAAAATAAAATAAAATTAGAGGATAAGAATAAAAAATCTCCTATCATAACTGCAAGTGATAATGAAAAGACAGAAAAATATGGAATATATGCTGGAGCTTTAGGAGCTATGTATGGTAGAAATATAAGATTAGTTAGTACAGATAAAGGATTAGGAGTTAAGCTCGAGGGAGGTATATTTTCTGAAAGAGATATAGTTATAGATAGTAAAGGGGATATTTCAGTAGGAACATTAAACTCTGGGGATAAGATAAATATCAAAGGAAAAAATCTTACAACTACAAATGGAAGTATAAAAATTAATGGAAAAGATAAAGAAAAATTGGTATCTGCAAAAAATAACATTAATCTTAATTTAGAAGAGAATTTTAATTTAAAATCACTTTTACAATCTACTGATGGAAATATCAATATAGAAGCTAAAGGAGTTACTCTTAAGGAAAAAACTTCAGCACGTATTCTAACTAAAAATTCAATAGCTTTGAAAGTTACAGATAATCTTGAACTAGAAAAAGTATTAATTCCTACAGTTCCAGATACTGTTAGTAAAGATCTAATAATTGATAAAGATTTCAAAGTTAAAAACATAAAGAGTGGAAAAATATATAAAGATAATGAAGTTAAATGGATAGAGACAGGGATATTTGGAAAAGATATAGAGATATATGCAAAAACTTTAAAAAATAAAGACATTATTTCAGGTGAAAATGTATCTATTTCTTCAGATGGAAGTATCTCAAATGATGGTATAGTAAGTGGAGATAAAAATGTTTTAATTAAAGGAAAAGATATAATAAATTCTGGAATTTTTCAAAGTAAAAAGGATATTCAAATAGAAAATAATGATTCTCTTGAAAATGATAAAAAAATATTAGGAAATAGTATAAGTATAATAGCTAAAAATATAAATAATAATGATAAGATTAATGCTAAGGAAAATATTCAGATAAACTTTGAAAATACTTTGAAAAATACAGGAGAAATTTCAAATCAGAAAAATATTATTTTAAAAGGAGAAAATGGTAAATTAGAAAATGAAGGACAAATATTGACAAAAGAAAAAATAAGTATTGATGCTAAAGAAAGTATAAATAAAGGGAAATTAATAGGAAAAGAGGTAAATTTAAAAGTAAATGATAATCTTTATAATGAAGGTAGTATTCAAGCAGCACGAGATTTAAATATAGTTAATACAGGAAGTAAGAATACTCTACTAAAAGGAGAATTAAAAACGGGAGGAAGTATAGGTTTAGATTCTCAAAAAAGTGAGATTACTTTAGAAGGAGATGTTTTAGCAGGGGAAAATTTATCTATTTCAACTGGTAAAATAATAACAAATAAAGGAATTTTAGCTAGTAAAGAAAATTTAACTTTAAAATCAAATAAAATGATAAATGAAGAAAATAGTACTATTTGGTCAGGGAAAAATATATTAGTAGAAGCAACTGAGGAAATCCAAAATAAAAAGAAAGCCAATATAGTTAGTGGAACTAATTTATTACTTGATGCTAAATCAATAGTAAATGATGCTGGAAATATAAGTGCTGGACAAAAATTAACTATAAAAACAGATAATCTGTTAAATGAAAGTAAAATAGAAAATGATTCGATGATTAAAGGAAATCAAAGTATAAAAACTAGTGTAAGATGGGATGATATATTTAATTATCATATTGATACAGTGACTATTGAGATTCCAATAATAGATAACAAAAGTATAATAAAGGATAAAGCAGTTATTGAAGCTAATGGAGATATCAAGATAAATGGTTATAGTCAAAAAGGAAAAGTAAATATAGTAAATAAATCAGGTAGAATATTGACAACAAAAAACTTAAAAGTTGATGGAGATATAGAAAATATTACAAATTATACTGAATATTCTGCAATTGATTTATTAAAAAAGATAGAAGTAACATTATCATGGGAAACTAAACTTTATGGGACAAATGCTCATGGAAATGGAGGAGTATCTTTTAAAGGAAACCTTTATGATGCATTGACAAATGGATATTTTAGTAAAAATAAAGAAGGATACTATAAAGCATTAACACAAACTAATAATCCATTTATAGATGAATTAATTTCCAAAGTGTTGGGAGAGGAATGGAAAGATAGAAGCAAAAGTATTTCACCAAGTGAATGGAAACTAGATGGAAATCTTAAATATTACGCAACAAATGGAAGTGCTCAAATAATAGCAGGAGAAAACTTTAATCATAATGGAAATTTAAAAAATAATGGTGGAGATAGTGGTGGAAATAAAGAAGTAAGTGTAAGTATAGGAAGTAATAGTGTAGATGGAGTAATTTTAAATTCTGGTATAAAAGATGCTGATATTAATAAAATAAAAGAAGTAGATAAAGTTAAGTATGTACATGATATAGAGCTAGCAAGTGATTCTGTAATTATAGATGGTGTGACTATAACAGTAGAACCAGGAAATTTAAAAAGTTCGATAGCAGTTTCTGGAACAATTCTTCCTACAATATTTGTTGATATTCCCCAAGGAGAAAATGAAGTTTTTAAATCAATTGAAGGAACTCCAGAACCAGGAAAACCATTATACGAAACAAATATAAAATTTATAGATACTAATGAATTTTATGGTTCTCAATACTTTTTTGAACAAATTGGTTATGATGTAAATAATCCAACAGACAACACTAAATCTGTATTAGGAGATGCTTATTACGATTACTTATTAATTACAAAAATGTTAAAAAGTGGAATAGAATACTCAGAAGAAATTTCAGCTAATACTATAAAAACTTTAATTGAAAATGCAGGTCATATGAGTAAAAAATTAGGACTTGTAGTAGGGCAACCACTTAATAAAGGGCAAATTGATAAATTAGAAAGAGATATTGTTTGGTATGTTGAGTTAGAAGTTGATGGAAATAAAGTATTAGCTCCTCAAATATATTTTGCTAAAGAAAATAGAGTTAATATAGCTACTAATGGTGGAAAAGGAGGGATATCTTCAATCAATGTAGGAGGTAATTTTATTAGTCAAGGAGATAGTTTTATTAACTCGAATGGAAGTGTTTATGCAAAAGGAGATATTATAGTTGAAAATAATAATGAAATTAAAAATGAAAACTTGAAAGAAGTAAAAGGAGGAATAAGCTCTGGTGGAAATATTTCATTAAATACTAGTGGAAATATTGACATAATAGGAGGAAATATTGAAGGTAAAAAAGAAGTAGAAATAGTAGCTGATAAAGATATAAATGTAGTAGGTAGCAAAATAAGTAGTAAAAATATCAAACTAAGAAGTGATGGAAATTTAAATATTAAAAATATTTATGAGGTAAATTCAGAAGCTAGTTATAACTATGGAAATTATGAGGCAATGAATACTACGGGAAGTAGTGCTATTTCAAAAGGAACATCTATTGAAGGTGGAAATATAGATATAACAGGAAAAAATGTAAATATTACAGGAAGTGATATAGTTACAAAAGATGAAAAAGGTTCTGGTATAATAAATATATCTGCTGCAGATAATGTAAATATAGAAAATTCAAAAGATTTATATCATAGTCAAAGTAATGGATATAAAACAAGAGTAGAAAAAGGACTATTGAAGATAACTTCAGAAAGTAAAGATGAAAATTTATCTTTAGCTAAAGAATCAAAAATAGATGCAGTAGGTACTTTGAATATAACATCAGGAAAAAATATGGTATTAAAAGGAAGTAATATCTCTTCAAAAAATAATACTGAAATAACTGCAGCTCGAGATATAAATATACTTGATGGAAGAGATGAATATAGTAGTAATACTTCCAACACTTCATTCCAAGTATTAGGATTTGACACTTCAAATGAAAAAAAATCAGTTTCAACATCAAAATCTACTAATATAAATTCTGGAAAAAATTTAAATCTTGTTTCTAATTTAGATATAAAAGTAGTTAATGGTAAAATAAATAGTTCTGGGAAAACTAATATAAATGCGATAAGAGATGTAGAAATAGAAGCAGGAAAGAATGAAATACATGAAGAAATTCATTCCACAGGTATTGGATTGTATACAAAAGGGTATGCCGGGGTAGGAAATGAAGCCGTTTCTGGAGAAATTTCAGCTTTTAAAATAAAACAAGCTGAAGGATCACCAACTGCATCACTACCTACATATCCAACAGGTTCAGGAGGGACAATGCTTGATCCAACTGCTTATGGTTCTGTTGGAATAAAAATTGAAAATTATAGTGGAACACTTAATAAAACTACTTGGGAAAATTCAAATGTAGAAGGGCAAAATATAAATATTACTTCGAAAAATAATGTTGATATAGGAGGAGGTAATTTTAAAGCTAAGGAAAATATTAATGTAGAGGGAAAAGGTATCTTTAGTAAAAAATTCGTAGATACTTCGAGTTTTAAAGAAAATGGATTTAGCTTATATTTAGAAGATAATGCAGCTCTGGAAAGTTCAATTGTAGACGTTTCAAATAAAATGATAAGTATGATGCAAAATGGAAAGGATTTAGATCCAGTTGCAGGAACTTTAGAAAGTGTAGGTGCAGTATCTACATTACTATTTAATGATGCAGTAGGAGTTGGGAATTATTTAAAAGTAGGATTTGTAGATAAAACTACAGATATTAATTCAAGTAAAGAAAATATTACAAATATAGAAGGGAAGAATATTTCATTAACAACTACAGGAAATAACTTAAATCTTGTAGGTGCAGATCTTAGTGCTACTGAAGATGTTAATTTAAAATCAGCTAAAGACATTAATATTTTGTCGGCAAAAAATAAAGAAAAATCTCATAAATTAACTGCAGATGGAGAACTAAGATTTGGACAAGGAGCAGCTGTAAATCCAATTTCTGGTGCAGGAGTAGGTATGAATCTAGGATTCCATGGAAGTGCAGATACTACTGATGAGACAACTAATGAAGAAATTCAATCTAAAATAGCGGGGAAAAATATATATGTTAAGAGTAGTGAAAATTTAAATCTTAAAGGTGGAAATGTAGAAGCAAAAGAAAATGTAAAACTTGAAGTAGATAAAGATGTAAATATTGAAAGTACGGTTTCTTCAAAAAGAAGTGATAAAAAATTTGGAGGTGTAGGAGGAAGAGTTGGAATAGGACTTGCTAGTAATACAATTGTTAGAGGAAATGCGTCAGCAGCTGTGGGAGGAGGACATGTTTTCTCAAATGAGGAAACTTTAGCGACTTCGGGTATTATGGCAGGAAATGAAATAACTACAACAATAAAAAGAGATTTAAATATTAAGGGAGGAGCTTTAGGTTCTAAAGAAAAGAAAGGAAGTGTAGAAGTAGGTAATAATATAAATTTAGAAGATATAAATACTAATAGTAAAAAAGGAGGAGTAGATATTGTAGCATCTGTAGGACAAGCAGGAGAGGTAGGAGTTACAGGAACAATAGCAGATAAATTAGATAAAAAAGTAGTTACATCATCAGCTATTGTAGTAGAGAATTTAAGTAATAATGGAAATATTACTATTGATAGAGAAAAGAGGGAAAATAAAGATATAGAAAGAGATGAGAAAAATATAGAAAAAATAATTGAAAATAGTTCTAGCAAAGGGGGAACTTTTTCAATAATTGGTCCTGTTAAAGCAGGTGCTAATGCTACAAAATCTCATAGAACAGGTAGCTATGATGTAAATTAAGCAAGAGGAGGTAATAAAATATTGAAATTGGAGTATATAGATGAAGGAAAAGGTGAAGTAATAGTGTTTGTTCACTCTTACCTTTGGGATAAAGAGATGTGGAGACCTCAAGTTGAACATTTAAAAGAAAAATATAGATGTATATCAATAGATTTACCAGGACATGGAGATTCTTCTAATTTAGAAAATATAGGTAGTAACGAAGTGATATCAAGTATTTCTTTAGCTATATCTGAATTGCTTTCAAATTTAAATATAAATAGTTATACTTATATAGGATTATCTATTGGTGGAATGTTAGCAATACCATTGTATAGAATAGATAAAAAGAAAATAAAAAAAATGATAATAATGGATTCTTATTTAGGAGAAGAAAAGAAAGTTACTAAAATTTCTTATTCGAATATTTTAGCTCAAGTAGAAAAAAATAAAAAAATATCTAGTAGAGTGGCAGAAGAGATAGTTCCTTTATTTTTTTCAAAACAACTTTTAAATATAAAGCATGATTTATATAGAAAGTTTTTTTCTAAACTTATAAATATAGAAGAAAGTAGGATAGAGACGATTGTAAAGATCGGAAAAGCTATAAATAATAGAAAAAATTTTTTGGAAGAACTAAAAACAGTAGAAGTTCCAATGGTTTTTATAGCTGGAGAGTATGATATACCTAGACCTTTTTCTGAGTCTGAAGAAATGTTTAACTTAAAAAAAGATTCACTCTTATTTAAAATAAAAGATGCAGGTCATATATCTAATTTAGAAAATATAGTAGATGTCAATTCTATTCTAGATAAAATCCTATAATTAAGAATATAAAAAACATATAAGTAATAAAAAAACTACATCTAAAATTTTAATATTAGAATTTAGATGTAGTTTTTTATAATTAAATGCTGGTTATTCAATAGGGGTATCAAATTCAGTAAATTCATTATAATTCATCGTGTTGATAACTTTTTTTACATATCTCTCTTTCTCTTCGGAATAGTTAATAAGTCCTTCAGCAACAATTTGAGGTGGTTGATTTTCACGAAGTAATTTTCTTAAATTTGTATAGGCTTTATTTCTAGAAAAATTTAAAACAAAATCTGAAACAGAACCTTTTACACTATCATATTTTTTTAGATGAGGAACAAATCCGTTTTCTCTAACTCTTTTAGCAGGTATTCTTGGCTCATTTGGATTAGTAGACCACATACCAAATAGATTATTTCCCTCTTTAAAGAATCTAGAAGTACCCCAACCACTCTCTATAGCTCCTTGAGTTAAAATCAGTGAAGTAGGATAAATAATAAGACGAGAATATAGTTTCTCCCAGTCCCCATATTCAACTCTATATTTCTTAAAAAGATTTTCAGCGTATTTTTTTTCCTCTTCAGAAAGAGTAGTTTTTTGAGAAAGTGTTTTAGCTATATTTCTGTTATTTTCTATCTCAGCATTAACAACCTTTATAGAGGGAAGTAAAATATCTACAAAAGTATCTTTCTTTTTTAATGGGGATAGTTTGCTTAAATCAATATTAATTTTAGTAAAAACATATAGTTCATCTGAATCTTTCCATTTTTTTATATCTTCTAAACTATTTACCTCTATCTTTTTATACTCAACTTTTGGAATAGAAGATTCTGCATAACTTATAATATTTAGAGTAAAAATAAGAATACAGATAAAAATATTTTTTAATTTCATAATAAAACTCTCCTTAAAAAAATAGTCGGTTAATAGTATATCATATTTATCATAGTAAGTAAAGAATTTTTTATTCGTAGAATTTGAAATAATCGTAGTTAATTTTTATTAATAAAGTCCTATAATTAATGTTATATATAAAATATTTTAAGGTGTTTT